>OGXO01001333.1_pt1 | contig 13589 bp, 9 predicted proteins | sample 1576321 | NCBI WGS metagenome assembly OGXO01 (sample SAMEA3541568, study PRJEB24748) | human gut metagenome | biome: human gut; feature: human-associated habitat; material: faeces | place: China | collected 2012 | reverse complement strand
TCACCTACGGTGACATTTCCCCACCCCGTGGGGAATCACCTCTATAAGAGGAGACTTTTCTTTTGGCTCCCTAACAGGGGAGCTGGCAAGCCGTAGGCTTGACTGAGGGGTTATCCCCCTGTCCTTTCGGGACAGGGGAATCAGACTTTCCATCAAGCCTGCAACTTACTTTTTCAAGTCCGGCACACCTTTTTAAGCAAAAATATGAACAAACAAAATCAACGCTCTTCCAATTTCTCCGCAGTTCCAACTGCATTCGCTGCCGGTGTCCGAATTTTCTCACGCATTTTTCTATCTTTTTTCGGTTGTGGCATAACCTGTTCCGTTCCGTGTCATTTTTGTAAATTTTTAAGCAAAATCCGCAGACACCTTGCAAACCGGTTTTGCATATGGTAAAATAGATAAATAAGCGTCCGTTTCGTATTTAGCCGTGTGCAGATTGCACAGCATCCCGAACGGGAATCCTGCGAAACACGCTCAGCAATCTGATTTCAAAAAGAGGAAGAAAAACATGAATGACTGCGGTATCAGTAAACTGGATCTGAAACGGCGCAACCGGATGCAGATCCTGAAGGTTGTCCGGGAACAGGGTCCCATCTCCCGTGTGGACATTTCGGCAATTCTGGGGATCACCCGTGCGGCAGTGACGATCATCACCAACGAAATGATCGACCAGCACATCCTGGAAGAGGTCGGCGAAGAGCCGGTGAACCCCAGCGGCGAGGTTCGCAAGGGCAGACGAAAGATCCTGCTGGACATCAATGAAACATATAAATTTGCAGTGGGCATCTACGTGGACGAAAAGGAAGTCTCCATCGGTCTGACTACCTTAAATGCGGCAGCGCTGGATAAACAGCTGATCGCCCACGAGGGTGACATGACACCGGAAAAGCTGGTGTCGCTGCTGGACGACATCCTGGAAAAAATGCTCCAGAACAGCTGTCTCTCCCGGGAGAATCTTCTGGGTATCGGCGTGGGCATCATGCCCTCTGCCTATGAAATGATGGGGTTGGAGGAAGGCACGGAGACCTGTCCGGTCTTTCCGGCGCTGCAAAAGGCGCTGGAGGACAGCCTGCACCTGCCGATCTATATCAACAGCGCCGTCATGGAATTTGCCATGGCAGGACTGCACTACAACGAGATCCACGCCAAGGCGGAGAACCAGGTATTCCTGTACTGGGACAGCGGCAGCTATCACGCCATCCCCATCAACGGGAACACGCCCCTGCTGGCGGCAGCTGCCGGAGATGCCTTTATCGAGCGTCTGTGCGTCGATCCGGACGGCAGAGCCATGGAGGGCTATCCCAGGGGCAGCGTCCGGGCAGAGCTTTCCGCAGAGGCTGTGGCAGACAAAATCCGCCCGGTCTTCTCCGAAGAGAACACCCCGGCACTGTTTGCGGCGCTGAACGGCGACCTGTCCCGGCTCACGCCGGCATCCCTGCTGACGGCGGCAGAGACCGACCAGCCCTTACAGGAGATCGCCGCAGAGACGGTGAAAAAATTCTGCGTGATGCTCCAGGCACTGCACTGCCTGTACGCCGCAGAACACGTGAACCTCTACGGTTTCGGCTTTACGCCGGAGCATCTGGAACTGATCCGCAAAACAGCGGAGGAATTCGCCGGCGAGGCATTCGCCCAGTCTATCCTGCTCTGTCCCATCGGTGACCGCTATCATTTCCTCAGCGGCTGCACCTATATCATCCAGGCAGGATTCTACCAGCGTGGCGGTCTGGTCTGACCGCAAACCGTTCATACCGCAGCCCTTCCCATTCCGGAAGGGCTGCTTTTGTCTTTCTCTTCCACGGTGTGCGTAAAAAATTAACGAGTGTTTTTTCACGGAGAACACTTGCACTCCAGTGAAAGATGTGTTATAATAAGAATTGCAGTGTGTGCAGGACTGCCTGCGCACGGAGTATGTCTTAATTCCGGGGAACGACTCCCCAAATTTATGCAAAAGGAGCAGTGTCCGCCGGGATGCGGACCGGGTGAGAAATCATGAGAGTAGCAGAGATGAATCGAGAAGCACTGGAAGCATTTGCCGCTGACTGTAAAAAGCAGTACGAGGCGTTTCAGGCACAGGGTCTGAAACTGGATATGTCCCGTGGCAAGCCGTCGCCGAAACAGCTGGATCTGACCAACGGCATCACCGACTGCCTGGCTGAGGATGACTATAAGGCATCCAACGGACTGGACTGCCGCAACTACGGCTGCCTGGACGGACTGCCGGAGGCAAAGGAATTCTTCGCTCCCATGCTGGGCGTCAAGCCGGAAGATGTCATCGTGTGCGGCAACTCCAGCCTGAACATCATGTACTGGGCAATGTCCCTGGCAATGACCAACGGCGTCATGGGCAGCAAGCCCTGGGGCAAGTATGACAAGGTGAAGGTCCTCTGTCCGGTACCGGGCTATGACCGCCACTTTGCAGTCAGCGAATTCCTGGGCATGGAGCTGGTGAACGTTCCCATGAAGGAAAACGGTCCGGATATGGACATCGTGGAAAAGCTGGTGGCTGAGGACGACACCATCAAGGCGATCTGGTGCGTACCCATGTACTCCAATCCGGGCGGCGTGGTATACAGCGACGAGGTCGTAAAGCGCTTTGCGGCACTGAAGCCCAAGGCAAAGGATTTCCGTATCTTCTGGGACAACGCTTACTGCGTACACCACCTGGTAGACAATCCGCCGGTACAGGCAAACCTGCTGGAAGAGGCAAAGAAAGCCGGCAACGAGGATATCTGCTATATGTTCGCCTCCACCTCTAAGATCACACATCCGGGTTCGGGTATTGCGATGATCGCAGCCAGCCAGAACAACCTGGCATATCTGAAAAAGGCGCTGGGATTCTCCACCATCGGATACGACAAGATGAACCAGCTGCGTCACCTGCGTTTCTTCGGCGGCAAGTTCGAGAACCTGGTAGAACACATGAAAAAGCACAAGGCGCTCATCGCTCCGAAGTTCCAGATCGTAGAAAACACCCTGGAAAAGGAACTGGCTGACCTGGGCATCGCCAACTGGTCCAACCCCCAGGGCGGTTACTTCATCTCCTTCAACCAGAAGGGCTGTGCAAAGCGCATCGTTTCTCTGTGCAAGGAGGCTGGCGTAGTTCTGACCGGCGCCGGCGCATCGTTCCCCCACGGCGTAGATCCGGAGGATGAAAACATCCGTATCTCCCCCACATTCCCCACCGAGGAAGAACTCCAGATGGCAATGAACGTATTCGTTTGCGCTGCAAAGCTGGCTGCCGCAGAACAGGCTCTGGCAAAGTAAGACAGCGGAAACCCATGAAATAAAACAAAAAGCACTGTGCAGAAAACCGGCACAGCGCTTTTTTACAGCGTACACAAGCAAAAACGCACCATGCAGAAAAGCCGCATGGTGCGTTTGTTTTTTTATTGCAGAACCTGCTCACGCCAGAGAATTCTTTTGTGAGGGTACGGCATAGAGATTGGTCTCCCATGCCGGAATATACAGCTGATGCCGGATATACAGGTCATAGCCCGGATTCAGCCGCCGGATGAGCAGCGGCAGGGCGAAGATGTCCTCATTCCGGTGATAGAGCGAAACCATCAGTTTCGGGGAAAAGTGTGCGATGGTCTGGGATGCGCCCCAGAGCGCCTCACGCTCACAGCCCTCTACATCCATTTTGATGATGGTCGCCGGTCTGCCCTGGAGGATGCTGTCCACAGAGCGTGCGTCGATCTCCTGCCCGAAGGCAGAGACAGCAGACTGCCGTCCTGCCTTGGTGGAAAACGGCACCGTGGTATCCAGACACCATGCCACAGCGTTATACGCATAGACATAGTTCATGCCGTCCAGATACTTGCACAGTTTCTTGAAGTTTTTCCGGTCCGGTTCTACCGCATAGATCCGGATGTACTTGCCACGGGTGTGCTGGAGAACCTCTTCGATGGTGTCTCCGTTATACGCTCCCAGATCCACATACACCTCGTTGGGTGTGAGCCGGATGATCTTGCGGTAAATCTCCGTTTTCGGCGTGGTCACGTCCATCAGATAGCGGATATTGCCGCTGATGCGGAAGTTGATGATGTTGGCATACACCCGGCGTGACTCATCGTCCGCCAGCATCTCGTATACCTCTTCCAGCTCCGCAGCGTGTTCCACGCAGTAGTCATAGGTGAACAGTCCGCCGCCTGCCACCGGAACATCCGGCACGATCAGGGTATGGCGCTGTCCCAGCTCCACGATCTTGTCCACCAGAGACTGGTATCCGGCGGCAAACGCCAGAACAATGACAAAATCGTCTACCTGTGCTTCGATCTCGGAAAGCTTCCGCACTTTATAGCCTGCAAACGAATGGCCTCGCACGAATTCATCGCTTGCAAAAATGCCGGCAAGCGGAATGGACTTTTCCCGAAAGACACGCATGATCTTTTCTGCACCATCGCCCATCCCGTAGATAAAGATCGGACGGGTCTCCGCCTGCAATTTTTCCCACGAGGACTGCTTTTCTGTGATAAAAGAAAGCAATGTGTTCAGGACCTCCTTTTCTCTTTTTCGCATGGTCGACAGACTGCTTAGTCGTTACAGCAGTCGTTATCTCCCCATGCTTCCGGCGGCATACCAGCCGGACCCATCATATCCCGTCCACGGATGCCGAAACGGTCACGCTGTTCATTGATGAGCACCGTAATCAGATCCGAGACATCACGGGGATTCTTGATGGAGTGAATGTGTTTTTCCGGTGTATCTACGTCTTTGCTGAACAGAATGATCGTTCCGCAGCCGAACAGCCGCTGTCCCAGCGGAAGTTCCATCTTCTTATCGTTGATCCGATAGATGTCCAGTTCATCTTCCACCACGGTGAGGAGTCCCACACGGGTGATGAGCCGGCTCTCCGTCAGATAATACCGGGTAAAGGACAGGGGCAGCCCGAACAGGGTACGCTTTTTGTCCGTCCAGAGATACTCCAGCCCGTCTTTTGTTTTTCCTTTTGCCATGACTGCCGCCTTTCCATTTGATGACTGCGTTGATTTACGGATAAGCCGCCGCTTTCAGAGGAGGCTTATTTTTAGGCAACACCGCACAAAGCTTGTGCGTAAGATGCGAAGCCGGATTTTTCGACAGATTGCACAGAAATTCCGCAGGCATACTGTCGTATGTCAAGGGATTTCTGTGCAGTATGACGGAAAATCAGCAAGCAGATTGCGTACAAAGCCGCCGGGCGGGCTTTGTGCGGTGTTGCCTTTACAGTACGATCTCGCCCTTGCCGCCCTGCATGGTGATCTTCTTGTCTGTGCCAGCCACAGAAACGGTAAAGGTCTTGTCTGTGTTGCTGCTCTCGATGGAGATGACATTGCCCTTGCGGCTTGCCTTGAGGGTCAGCACCAGGTTTGCCTTGGTGTCATAGATCGCTGCCTCAGCGGTCTTGCCGTCCTCCAGGCTGCAGATCATAGCGTCTGCGCCGTCCAGGTAATCATATTCGAACTGGTTCTCGAATGCGCCGAAGGTCACGATGGAGTTCGGCTTTGCCAGAACCGGCATTTCCATAAAGGTGCAGGTTACAGAATGATACTTGCCGCCTTCATAGGTCTTTCCGGTGATGATGTCATACCACTTGCCCTCCGGCAGGTAGAAGTTTGCCACGCCGTCCTCACGGAATACCGGAGCGCACAGCAGGTTGTCACCCAGCATATACTGCTGATCCAGATAGCGGCAGGCGATATCGTCGGTGTAGTCCATGACCATCGGACGCATCATCGGGATACCGGTGGTGTGGGTCTTGACAGCCTGTGCGAACAGATACGGCATCAGCTTGCCCTTGAGCTTGGTGAAGAACCGCAGCACATCGCAGGACTCCTCGTCGAAGTTCCACGGCACACGGTAAGAAGTCGAACCGTGCAGACGGCTGTGGGTGGACATCAGACCGAATGCACACCAGCGCTTGTAAACGTCCGGAGATGCCTTTGCCTCGAATCCGCCGATATCGTGGCTGAAGAAACCGAAACCGGAGGAGCAGAGCGACAGACCGCCACGGAGTGTCTCTGCCATGGAGGTGTACTCTGCGGAGCAGTCACCGCCCCAGTGTACCGGGAACTTCTGACCGCCGACAGTGGCGCTTCTTGCGAACAGGCACGCCTGTCCCTTGCCGTAGTATTCTTCCAGCACCTCAAATACTGTCTTGTTGTACAGATAGGTGTAGTAGTTGTGCATATGGATCGGATCTGCGCCGTTGTAGTATACTGCCTTTGTGGGGATACGCTCGCCGAAGTCGGTCTTGATGGCAGTAACGCCCATCTCACACAGCTTGCACACGCCGGCAGCAAACCACTTTGCAGCCTCCGGATTGGTGAAGTCTACGATCGCCATGCCCGGCTGCCACAGGTCGGTCTGGAATACGCTGCCGTCCGGGTTCTTGATGAAGTAGCCCTTTTCCATGCCGATATCGAACAGCTTGGACTTCTGGGAGATATACGGGTTGATCCAGCAGCACAGACCCAGACCACGGCTTGCCAGACGCTTGAGCATTGCCGGCGGATCCGGGAACTGATCCAGATCCCACTCGAAGTCAGTCCACTGGTATTCCTTCATCCAGAAGCAGTCGAAGTGGAACATCTGGAGCGGAATATCCCGTTCTGCCATGCCGTCGATGAAGGAGGTAACTGTCTCTTCATCATAGGTGGTGGTGAACGAGGTGGACAGCCACAAACCGAAAGTCTTTGCCGGCGGCAGTGCCGGCTTGCCGGTCAGATCGGTGTAGTTCACCAGAACCTCTTCCAGATTCTCACCGCCGATGAAGAAGTAGTCCAGCTCTTCGCCCGGTACGGTAAAGGAGACCTTGTTGATGGTATCAGATGCCACTTCAAAGGAGACCTTGTCTGCGGTGTTGACCAGCACGCCGTACTTGTTGGAGGTGATATAGAACGGGATGCACTTATAGCTCTGCTCGGAGCAGGTGCCGCCGTCAGAGTTCCAGTTCTCCACGTTCTGACCGTTCTTCACGAAGGTGGTGAACTTTTCGCCGAAACCATAGACGCATTCGCCTACATCCAGGGTCAGCTGCTCCCGGATAAAGGTGTTGTGTGCGTCCTGGGGATAGTTGAAGAAATCGTCATCGGTCTGGACAGCCAGGCGTGCGTCACGGCGGAACTTGTTCTCCTGGATATAGGAGGTAGAGCGCCAGCCGCCGCCGGTGAGCCGCTTTCCGTCACGGGAGAACGACACGTCCCAGCCGTCTGTGCCCTTCTTTACCTTGACTGTGGTATGACCGGCAGTCATGGAAACAAAGCCCTCTTCCTCGTGGATCTCATCCGGCACATAGCCCTCCGGCAGATTCAGGTCAAACTGGGGCTTGTTCTTCAGGCTGCCCTTGTGGTGGCAGATATGCACACGGATCACGTCCGGTGCAACGGCGGTATAGGTGATCTCAAAGGTCACGCCGCCCAGTGTCATCGCACGGTTCCAGATCGCACTGGATGTTGCATAAATTTTGATGGTGTTCTTTGTGGTTGTGACATCATACGCCTGAACAGCATAGGAAACGTCATAGCCTCTCTGGTTGAGCCAGAGTCCGTCAGAAAATTTCATAGAGTACCTCCTGCGTTTCAAAATAGTATCTGTTGTATTCTATGCGACTTTCCGGTACACCGGAGTGTTTGCCTGTGCCCGTACCCATCTACATATGCTTTCATTGTACCATACTTGTCATGGAAATGTCAATCTGTTTTCGTGAAAATCGTATATTTTTCTTGAAAATCGTATATTTTTCCCTGTCGGAGTGACCATATGCCAAGTTTTTCTTTCGCCCAGAAAAAGGAAAACTGCTCGCCTCACAGAGGGAAACGATTCTTCAAAACTTTTCTGCCGCCCAGGTGAACAGCTTTACCACCAGCGGCATGGTCAGCATGGAGACCAGGGTGGTGACGGCGAAGATGTGGGAGGCATAGGCATCGTTCATGCTGTGCTTCTGGCACTGGAGCGTACACATTGCCGCAGAGGGCGCAGCCATCAGCAGCAGTACCACCAGGCGGATCTCCTGGGGAATAAAGCCCAGCGGCAGGAACAACAGCCCCAGGAGCAGCGGCACGATCAGCAGCTTTACGGCGCTGACGTAGTACACCCGGGGATTTTTCAGCGCATGGAACAGGTCCGCCTGCGCCACGCTGATGCCGGACGCCACCATCGCCATAGGCGTGTTCATGCTTGCCACATAGCCGAAGGTCTTTTCCAGCAGGTCGGGGAGCGGAATGCGGAAGAAGAACAGGAGCAGTCCGATGACAATGCCGATCATGGTGGGCGAACAGAGCTTTTTCAGCAGAGCCTTCCGGTCGTGCTGCCCGGTCAGCAGCATGATGCCATGCGTCCAGGCAAAGCAGAAGAACACGCTCAGGAATGCCGTGGTATAGAACACACCCTCATTCCCCAGAATGGCGCTGGCGAGCGGAATGCCCATAAAGCCGCAGTTGCTGTAGATGGCGGAAAAACGCTCGATCTCCGTCTCACGCCCCGGCTTCGGACGGATCAGCAGATGCACCGCCGCAATGAATATCCCATACGCCGCCGCAGCCAGCAAGAACGTCCACAGCATATTCACCACCAGCCGGGACTCATACTCCACATCGGCATAGGCGTTCACCACCAGCACCGGCGTCACGATCTCCAGCACGAAGTTGGAGAACTGCCTGCCGCCGTTTTTATCGACGACCTTTGTCCGATAGGCGATGATGCCCACCACATTCAGCAGCAGCATCAGTATCGCCTGTTTTAATATGATCCATGCCAAAACAGAACACCTCTATCCCAAAAATCGGCAGAGTCCGGACGAGCCAGACCCTACCGATCAGTATATCACATAAAGTTTTCTGTTTTGTGTCCTGCGTGTGGCGACTGCCGGAATTTTCGGGAAAAGCGCCGGATCTCTGCAAAAAACCTGCTGTCTGACCCGGTTTTCATCCAAAAATGGGCTGAATCTGTTTGCCCTCCCGTGCCAGCGCCACCGTCTCCGGCAGCCGGGAGAAGTCTGCCACCAGGGAAGTGGGCTTTTCCCGGGGCGCATCCTGGCGCAGGGGAACGAAGTAATAGTGCCGGGTATTCAGCAGCAGCCCGATGTTTTTCGCCGATGCGCCCAGGGCATCGTTGGTTGCCACGGCGAGAACCACCGGTTTTTGCCGCCGGAGCATGGATTTCACCGCCATGGTCGCCGTATTGTCGGTGATGCCGTAGGCAAGCTTGGCGGCGGTGTTGGCGGTACACGGCGCAACCACCAGCAGATCCAGCATATTTTTCGGTCCCAGCGGTTCGGCGTCGGGGATGGTGCGGATGGCTTTTCTGCCGCAGATCTCTTCCAGCTCTGCCACCCGGTCTGCCGCCTTTCCGAAACGGGTATCCGTCCCGGCGGCGTGTTCGGAAAAGATCGGCGTCAGCTCTGCCCCGGCTGCCCGGAGCTTTGCCGCCTCTGCGAATGCGGCGGAAAAGGTACAGAACGAACCGGTCACCACAAACCCGATCCGCTCACCTGTCAAGTCGTTCATGGGCGAGTCTCCTCTCTTCGAGAATGTTGCAAATGGTGTCTGCGATGATCTGCCCGGCGGTCATGGGTGCAACCTTTCCCGGAGCGGCGGTGCGGCGTTGGCACATTTTCAGTGCAAAACCGCCTCGCCGTGGTCGGGATAGAGCCTTACCTCCCGGAGCAGCAGCGCCGCCGCCTGTCTGCGCTGTTCCAGCCCGGCAGTCTCCCACCACGCCGCCCAGCTGCCGGCAGGTGTTTCCGTTCGTCCGGTCGATTCCCGGCGCAGCTGCTGTTCCAGTTCCCGGCGCTCCTGTGCCAGGCGGTTCAGCTCTTCCCGGAGAAAATCTGCCGCCGCCGTGGGCTGGGACAATTCCGCCGCCAGGCAGCGCATCCGCTGTTCCAGTTCCTCCAGCGCCACCGCCGCCGGGTCGAGCTGGGGCGTTGTCTCCGCATAGGGCAAAAGCTGTTCTGCCTGCTGTGCCAGAATGGGTGAAACGGCGTCCTCCACCCACTGGGTGCGCAGACCGGGGATGCCGGGACAGATGCCCTGGCGCTTGCCCCGGCAGACGAAATAGGTATACGCTGCGCCCTTGCCGTTGTTTCGGGCGTAGCAATGTGCGCCGCAGAGACCGCAGACCGCCAGCCCCTGGAGCCAGGAGCGATGACCTGTGCCACGGTTGGTACAACCGCCACGAGCCGCCAGCCGTTCCTGGACGCTCAGCCACAGGTCGCTGTCCACGATGCCGGGGTGAAGTCCTGCCGCCATATGTTCTCCCTGCAGCCGGGTCAGCTTTGCGCCGTGGCGTGCGGCTGGACTGCCGTAGACCAGGTAGCCGTTGCCCTGGCAGTACTGTTTCAGCGGATGGGTCAGTTCCACGCCCTGTTCCTGCAAAAAGACAGCGCTCCGGAGGTCGCCCCGGACATACACCGGGCTGCGCAGGATACGCAAAACGGCGCTGTTCGACCAGTTCGCCCCGTTTCGGGTACGGCTGCCGGAACGGTTTGCCGCCTGCACCAGCTGTTCCACGTTCTGCCCGGCGATGCCGTAGCCCGTATAAAACGCCTGCACCTGCGCCGCCTCGTCGGGCTGAACTTCCAGAATAGTGGCGGTGTGGTTCGAGATGCGGACGTTTTTCCCGGTGTATCCATACGGCGGCGTTCCGCCCAGTGCCAGCTGCTGGGCGGCTCTGGCGTAGTAATTGTCCCGGACTCTACCGGCGATGGTTTTCTGCTCCAGCTCCGCAAACATCATCAGCAGATTCAGCAGCATTCCGCCGATCTCCGTCCGTGTGTCGAAGCTCTCCCGGACGGAGTGGAGCGTCACATTCCGGCGGCGGAACGTCTGCATCATTGCGGCGAAGTCGCAGAGGGAACGGGAAATCCGATCCAGCTTATACACATAGACGCTTTTCACTTCGCCCTGTTCCACCGCCTCCAGCATTTCCCGGAACGCCGGGCGGTGGGTGTTGGTTCCGGTAAAGCCCCGGTCAGTAAACACACGCACCTCCGCCTCGGCAGGACAGATGCGGCGGCAGTGTTCCACCTGCATGGCAATAGAAATGGAATCGGGGCGCTCCACCGACTGACGGGCATAAATTGCGATCATGATGCTATCACCTCGCTATACTCTATGCGCAGGAAAAAACAAAGAGGACACCTCCCGAAGGAGATGCCCTCTTTTCACGCATAAAATGCGTTAAGATTCAGTTGCGCTATTTGCTGCTATCGCAGCGAAAGCTTACTTTCTCTTCTTAGCTACCAGTGCTACGCCACCGATTACAGCTACAGCAACAGCTACGCCAGCTACCGGCAGAGCGTCGCCAGTCTTCGGAGAAGAAGTGGACTTAGCAGCAGCAGCCTTCTTAGTGGTTGTAGTAGCAGCAGTTGTGCCAGTTGCTACCGGAGCAGTTGTCGGTGCTTCAGTCGGAGCATCGGTTGCATCTGCAACGATAGTGATGGTGCCTGCGCCAGAACCAGCCTCACCAGTTTCACCGGTTACACCGTTCTTGTATTCCATAACAGTGCCGTCAGAATCCTTACCAGCGATGGTCAGGTTGAATACGTCGCCAGCCTTAGCTGTGGACGGAACCTGTACAGTGATCTGAGCGAACTGACCAGCCGGCAGAGCCTCGAGCGGAACAGTTGCATAGCTGAACGGCATGAATACGAAGCCGTTGCTCTCTACAGCCAGACCAGAAGCGCCATCAGCAGTAACCTTCATGCCCTTCTTTACATAGGACAGACCATCCTGCAGAGTAACGCCTACGCCTACGCTGTTGAATTCAGCGGTAGAACCGATCGGCAGGGTAACTTCATAGTTAGCAGCCTTCAGTTCAGACTCGGTCAGAGTTGCGCTACCGATAGTCAGGGACATACCTGCAGCACTTGTCGGAATAGCCATAACAGCAGCGGATGCAGCTACAACAGCAGCAGAAAGAGCTGCCATTGTCTTTTTCAATGTAGTCTTCATTGTTTCTATTTCCTTTCAAGAATAAAATTATATGTGATATATCAGCGGTGTGATATGCACCTCACACCACCAACATATACAAGCTTAAATAAGAGTTGCGGGAAAAGAGATTCTTACTTACCGCCGTTAGCGATCTTCAGAGCCTCTGCCCAGTCGATGTGTTCACCAGCACCGTTGTATGCCTGGTATACCTGAGTGTACAGCATATCGGTGGAATCCAGCTTAGCATCGTCTGTGTTTGCGCCAGCCTTGGACTCGGTATCAATATCAGATGCCAGGTAAGCCAGCTTGGTCTCCAGTGCAGTGCCATTCTTTACGGTGTCGAAGTATTCCTTCTCACCAGCACCCTTCAGTGCGATGTACAGCATGGTGTCGTACAGGTCAGTACTTGTTACCTTACCATCCAGGTTTGTGTCGCCCTTCAGAGCTACAGCAACCTTAACAGTTTCGCTGATGGTCAGATCTTCTTCACCCTTGTACTTCAGACCAACTTCGCCGTTGAAGTAAACCTTGCCTGCACCAGCCTTCTGGTCAACAGTTGCATAAGCCTCGGCCGGAGTCATTGCAAAGTCAATTGCAGTTGCCGGATCCTGTACCTGATAGTCAGTACCGTCTTCCAGGTGCAGAGTTACGGACTCGATCAAACCAGCAACGTCGAAGGACTCTTCGTTGGACAGGTAGATGTCCTCAGCGGTCTCAGCGTCAACCAGCTTAACCTCTACAGAAGAAACGCCAGTCGGCAGAGTCTCGGTTGTACCTGTGCCAGTGCCGGTTCCAGTTTCGGTATTGGTTTCTGTGTTGGTCTCAGTATTGGTTTCAGTATTGGTTTCTGTGTTGGTCTCAGTGTTAGTTTCTGTATTGGTATTGGTGTTGGTCTCAGTATTCGTCTCAGTGTTTGTTTCAGAGCCAGATACAGTTGTTACAGTAGTCTGCGTGTTGGTATCTGTGTCAGAGCCAGTTGCAGTTGTTACAGTGGTCTCTGTAGTATCAGTTGTTTCAGAAGTGGAAGTTGTGGTTTCCTTATCCTTCAGAACAACAACAACGTCACGCTCAACATTGAAAGATGCAGTGCCAGCAGCTGCGCCCTTAACGGTAACAGTCTTGGTGGTCTCTACGCTTTCAACTTCCTTGTTTGCCAGCTTGTCGCTCTTTGCAACTTCAGCCTTTACATATGCAACAACTGCATCGTATTCAGCATCAGCAACTTCGAAAGTAGCGGTGTAAGTGCCGGCAGCTGCGCCAACAGTTACATTGGACGCGCCGTTCAGCAGAGCAGCAACATCGCCGGACTTTACAGCGATCTCAACATTTACGCCGGCATCCTGCAGGCTGCTGTTTACAGAAGAAACAGCCTTGTCGAACTGTGCGCCGTACTTGCCAACCAGACCATTAACGGTTGTCGGCAGGTTTGCTGCGGACTGGATGCCCTTCTTTACAGCATAGTTAACACCAGCTGCGATTGCCTCGTCAGCAGTGCCGTATGTCTTAGTTGCAGTAGACAGGTTCTTTGCAGCGTCATACTTCTTCTTCACGGTGTCGATCTTGCTGCCCAGCTTGTCGGTCTCAGCCTTCAGAGCTGCCAGGTCGCCTGCGATGTCGAAGTCAGCGTTTGCATCGAAACCGTCACCTTCCCGATGACGCGTACCTACG
>OGXO01001317.1_pt1 | contig 13666 bp, 10 predicted proteins | sample 1576321 | NCBI WGS metagenome assembly OGXO01 (sample SAMEA3541568, study PRJEB24748) | human gut metagenome | biome: human gut; feature: human-associated habitat; material: faeces | place: China | collected 2012 | reverse complement strand
AGGTGCTGATCTCGGGCGAGAAGGGCGGCGATTCGCACATACACGCCGCACACTGTCCGGAACTTTCCTTCTCTTTCTTATAGAATCAGTAATTAAGGTACATCTCCCCGTAATTTATCTACATCCACTATACGATAAATTCTCTATTTTTGCAGAGTGAAAAGACTGGTTCATTCTAAAAGATAAAACTAATAAAGTAAAGTTATGGCTAAAAAAGTTCTGATAATTTCGTCCAGTCCGCGGAAAGGCGGCAATTCGGATTTGCTTTGTGATGAATTTATGAAAGGTGCCCTCGAAGCGGACAATGAAGTGGAAAAGATTGTATTGAAAGACAAAACGGTTCATCCTTGTACGGGATGCAGTGTTTGCAGCATGTACGGCAAGCCCTGTCCGCAGAAGGACGATGCCGTGGAAATCGTGGAGAAGATGATTGCTGCCGATGTGATTGTAATGGCGACTCCCGTGTATTTCTATACAATGTGCGGTCAGATGAAGGTTATGATTGACCGTTGCTGCGCACGTTATACGGAGATAACGAACAAGGAGTTTTATTTCATTATTGCAGCAGCAGAGGATAATAAAGCAATGATGGAACGCACAATAGACGGTTTCCGTGGCTTTCTCGATTGTCTGGAAGGAGCGCAGGAAAAAGGAACGGTCTATGGAATCGGCGCCTGGAAAGTAGGGGAGATTAAAGATACTCCCTACATGCAGGAAGCATATAATATGGGAAAGATGGTATAACTGTCTGTTTTCCATATTAAGGATATTCATAAAGAATATGATAAAATGGATTGTTCGAATATGTAAGATATAGTTTTGAACTTAACTTTTAAAACCTGACGGGAAATCTGGAAAAGACGGTTCTGTTTTTCAGATTTCTCCCTTTTTGCGATTACTTAATTGAACGGATTGCTTGTTCTGCCACAGAATTGTTATAATTTTGTGGCAGAACTTTTTATTTTGTATAATTCGTTTGATAACTAAGTATCATGGGATATAAAATAACGACTCTTGTGGAGAATTGTGTCTATGGACGTAAATTGCAGGCAGAACACGGTCTTTCTCTTTATATCGAGACTCAAGAACATAGATTACTTTTCGATACGGGAGCATCCGACTTGTTTATCCGTAACGCCCGTCTTTTGCATATTGACTTGCAGAAAGTCGATTATCTGATATTATCTCATGGTCATAACGATCATACGGGCGGACTACGTTATTTTTGGGAATTGAATACGCAGGCAACCGTTGTTTGTAAGCGTGAGGTTTTTTCTCCTAAATTCAAGGATGAACGTGAGAACGGGATGATGCATACACAAAACCTCGATCGTTCCCGTTTCCGCTTTATTACAGAGCAGACCGAACTGCTTCCCGGAGTTTTCCTTTTTCCCTCTATTGATATTATAAATCAGGAAGATACCCATTTTGAACGTTTTTGGGTTCAGCAAGAAGATGGATGCAAAATACCGGATACTTTTCAGGATGAATTGGCGATGGTATTGGTGGAACCGGAAGGATTTTCTGTATTAAGTGCCTGTTCTCATCGGGGAATAACCAATATTTTGCGTACGGTTCAGGCTGTCTTTCCCGAATCTCCTTGTAAGTTACTTCTGGGAGGTTTCCATATCCATAATGCGGAAAAACAAAAATATCAGGTCATTGCAGATTATTTACAGGAATATCTTCCCCGACAGATTGGCGTTTGTCATTGTACGGGAGTGGATAAATATGCCTTCTTTTACAAGGACTTTGGTGACAGCACATTTTATAATTACACGGGAAAACTAATTCAAACCGATTTATCGGAATAAATTTATAATAATTTGATATGAAGAAACTAATAACTTCTTTAGCGCTGGTACTATCAGCATTATCCAGCTATGCAATTACTCCTTTGTGGATGCGTGATGCACGTATTTCACCGGATGGATCAGAAATTGTTTTTTGTTACAAGGGTGACATTTATAAAGTCCCTGCACAAGGAGGAACAGCTGTTCAACTCACCACACAAACCTCTTATGAAGCCAATCCGGTTTGGTCGCCCGATGGCAAGCAAATTGCGTTTGCCAGTGACCGGAATGGAAATTTTGACTTATTCATCATGCCTGCTGACGGAGGTGCCGCCCGGCGATTGACCTATCATTCTGCATCAGAAATACCGTCGGCTTTTACTCCGGATGGAAAGTATGTCTTTTTCTCTGCTTCTATACAGGATCCGGCAAGCAGTGCCCTGTTTCCTACAGGAGCAATGACGGAATTATATAAAGTTCCTGTTGCCGGCGGACGTACCGAGCAAGTGCTGGGTACTCCTGCCGAACTGGTCTGTTTTGATAAAACAGGGAAGAACTTTCTTTATCAGGATCGTAAAGGGTTTGAGGATGAATGGAGAAAGCATCACACTTCTTCCATTACGAGAGATATCTGGTTATATAATACCCAAACGGGAAAACATACGAACCTGACAAACCGGGGAGGAGAGGACCGTAATCCTGTGTATGCACCTGATGGTAATGCTGTCTATTTTTTAAGTGAGCGTGATGGAGGTTCCTTCAATGTGTATACTTTCTCTTTGAATACTCCACAGGAAGTGAAAGCTGTGACTACTTTCAAAACTCACCCGGTACGTTTTTTGTCTGTCAGCGATAAAGGTACCTTATGCTATACCTATGATGGTGAGTTATACACACAGAAGTCTGGTGCACGTCCGGAAAAAGTAAAAGTAGAACTTGTCCGTGATGATGAGCAGCAGCTTGCTACACTTAAATTCTCGCAGGGAGCAACTTCCGCTTCTGTATCTCCGGACGGTAAACAAATTGCTTTTATTGTACGTGGTGATGTGTTCGTGACCTCAACTGATTATGCTACCACCAAGCAAATCACAAATACTCCGGCAAAAGAAGCTGCCGTTTCTTTTGCTCCGGACAACCGGACACTGGTTTATGCCAGCGAGCGAACCGGTAATTGGCAACTTTATACCGCCAAAATAAGTCGTAAGGAAGACCCGAATTTCCCTAATGCTACTCTTATTGAAGAGGAAGTATTATTACCGTCCAAAACGGTAGAACGTGCTTATCCGCAATATTCACCGGATGGTAAAGAATTGGCTTTTATCGAAGACCGTAATCGTTTGATGGTACTCAATTTGAAAACAAAAAAGGTACGTCAGGTAACGGATGGTTCTACATGGTATAACACCGGAGGAGGATTCGATTACGAATGGTCGCCTGATGGTAAATGGTTCACTCTCGAATTTATAGGCAACCGCCACGATCCTTATTCGGATGTAGGCATTGTCAGCGCACAGGGAGGGGCAATTACTAATCTGACAAATAGTGGATATATCAGTGGTGCTCCGCGTTGGGTACTCGATGGGAATGCTATTCTTTTCCAGACCGAACGCTATGGTATGCGTGCGCACGCTTCCTGGGGATCGCAGCAAGATGTGATGTTGGTGTTTCTCAATCAGGATGCTTATGATCGTTACCGTTTGAGTAAGGAAGATTTCGAATTACTCAAGGAATTTGAAAAGGAACAGAAGAAGGCAAAGGAGAAAGACGATGAGAAGACGAAAGACGGAAAGAAGTCTAAGGCGGAAAAAGCAGATAAAGGCAAGTCTGACAAGGAAAAGAGCAAAGTAGATAGCAGCAAAGACAGTAATCAGGATGAGTCTGCTGATGATAAGGCAGATCAAAAAGAGCTAGTTGTCGAGCTGAACGGCATTGAAGACCGTATCGTACGTCTGACTCCCAATTCATCCGACTTGGGTAGTGCCATACTTTCAAAAGACGGGGAAGATCTTTACTATTTCTCTGCGTTCGAAGATGGATATGACCTTTGGAAAATGAATCTCCGTGAAAAAGATACGAAGCGTCTGCACAAACTCAATACCGGTTGGGCATCGTTGATGTTGGACAAAAAAGGAGATATCTTTTTGTTGGGAAGCCGGATTATGCAAAAGATGGATGCCAAGTCGGATGCGTTGAAGTCCATCAGCTATCAGGCTGAAATGAAAATGGATTTGGCTGCCGAACGTGAAACGATGTTTGACCATGTGTACAAACAGCATCAAAAACGCTTCTACAATGTCAATATGCACGGGGTTGACTGGGATGCTATGACTAATGCTTATCGTAAGTTCCTGCCTCATATTGATAACAATTATGACTTTGCAGAATTATTGAGTGAGTGGTTGGGTGAGCTGAATGTTTCACATACCGGAGGACGTTATTCTCCCAAAGGAAAAGGAGATGTCACTTCTAATCTCGGACTCTTGTTCGACTGGAATTATCAGGGAAAAGGAATGCAGATTGCTGAAATAATAGAAAAAGGTCCGTTCGATCATTCACGTACCAAAGTAAAGGCTGGTTGCATCATTGAAAAGATTAATGGAGAAGAGATAACTCTCGATAATGACATAACCTGCTTGCTGAATAATAAAGCAGGGAAGAAAACATTGATTTCAATCTACAATCCACAAAGTAAAGAGCGTTGGGAAGAAGTGGTGATACCGGTCACCAACGGGCAACTGAATGGATTGTTATACAAACGTTGGGTAAAACAACGTGCGGCAGATGTTGAAAAATGGTCGAAAGGACGTTTGGGATATGTTCATATTCAGTCGATGGGAGATGACAGTTTCCGTACTGTATACTCGGACATTCTGGGAAAATATAACAACTGCGAAGGCATTGTGATTGATACCCGTTTCAACGGTGGTGGCCGTCTGCATGAAGATATTGAAATACTGTTCAGTGGTCAGAAATACTTCACACAAGTGGTACGCGGACGTGAAGCCTGTGATATGCCGAGCCGTCGTTGGAACAAACCTTCCATTATGCTGCAATGTGAGGCCAACTACTCGAATGCACACGGAACTCCGTGGGTATATAAACATCAAAAGATTGGCAAACTTGTCGGTATGCCTGTTCCGGGTACTATGACAAGTGTGTCCTGGGAAACTTTACAAGATCCTTCACTGGTTTTTGGTATTCCTATCGTCGGTTATCGTTTGCCTGACGGCAGTTATTTGGAAAATACCCAATTGGAACCGGATGTAAAGGTTGCCAATAATCCGGAAACAGTAGTCAAAGGAGAGGATACCCAACTAAAGGTGGCTGTGGATGAACTTCTGAAAGAGATAGATAGTCAGAAGAAGTAAATACGAGTGTAATTACATCTAAAATAAAGAGTTGCTTCTTTGAAAGAATCAATTAGATTCTAACAGAGAAGCGACTTTCTTTTATAGTGATTTTCTTATATTGACCTTTTTATATGACTCCTTTTATTAGGCGTTTATTTTAAATAGATATAGGGCTTACTTCCAGACCGGCAGTAATCTATGGAGGGTTTTTCTAGTCATTATCTTCTGATTCAGGAAGCTGACGATATACCCCGTTATACAAGCGGCAATGAGTGATCCTTCGCGTACTCCCTGAATACCTTGAGTCAGCAGGAGCGAGAGAACCACGGCTAATGTAACCAAAGTAATATCAAAATAAACTTTGAACTTTCCAAATTCCTTGTTATAATGGCGGGATGCATATTTCACAAATGCTTCTGCGCTCATCATGGCTACTCTTGGTTTCAGTTCAAGCACTACTCCGATAGACTGCACCATGCATCCTGTAAGTAATAAAGCAATCGACATACCATAATTAGCGGGATGCAGTTCGCTTGTCAGCATCATATTGAAATCAATGAATGCCGAAAAGATAAAAGAGAACGGTAGCTGAAGAAGAATTTCAATAATATCCTGTTGGGTTCTATTCTTTCGGATTAACCAGAACTGTCCCAGGATAAGTACCATATTGATGATAAATGTGCAAGTACCCAACGACAAAGGACTATTCAGGCTTAACACATAATTGATGCTCGATATGGGAGTCGTTCCTAATGCCGAGCGTATAATCAACACGATACCTGCCGCTAAAAAATAGAGTCCGATAACAAACACTAAATACCTCTTAAAAATCTCTTTCATTTCCATGTCTTTTTAACCTCTTTCTATTGATTCCCTTTTCATGTATTGAAAAGGATATGCAAAGGTCCTGTTTTTTACTCTGAAATAGATTATCTAATTCCATACAGTTTTTGTCATATCCGAAACAAATCGTATTTTTACGTCATAAAATAAAGGTGTAAATGGTAAAATCTCGTATATTTGATAATACACAACTATTGAAGGAGCATCCTGAACTTCCTCATTATAAAGAGGAGGTAGTCTGTTTCCGGAGTGAATATAAAGACAGAAGTTATCCGGCAAATGAATGTTATTTCAATCGGGAGCTTTATATGATATTCGTTCTTGAAGGCCGTTCGGAAATTCTACTGAATGGAGAGTTTATTGCGATAGAACCGAATATGTTACTTATTCATGGAGCAAATTATCTCACGGAACATCTTTATTCAAGTCGGGATATTAAATTTATCACTCTCGCCCTTTCCGAATCTATGCGGACGGACGATTCATATCTGACACAAATCACGGCAATTCTGTTGGCAACCATGAGACGGAATAAGCAATATACGATTCAGTTGACAGAGTATGAAGCTCAAATCATCCATAAGGAGCTGGAAGTATTGATGCATCTGATGAATATTGAACATCATTTCCTTTTCCGGCGTATACAGGCAGCGTGCAATTCTCTGTTTTTGGATATAGCAGATTTTCTTTCCCGAAAGACCGTTATCAAAAAAGAGATCAGTCGTAAAGACCACGTTCTGCAAGAATTTCATGCACTCGTTACCCGTAATTTCAGGGAAGAACATTTCGTGAGCTTTTATGCGGATAAACTGGCTATTAGTGAACAGTACCTGGCACGCATTGTACGTCTTGGAACAGGTAAGACTATCAATAGCCTTATTAATGAATTGTTAGTAATGGAAGCGCGTACTTTATTGAGTTCTACCAAATTTACGGTTGGCGAGATTGCTGCTAAACTGGGGTTTAGTGATGTAGCCGGGTTTTGTAAGTTCTTTAAAAGAAATGCGGGACAGACTCCGTTGAATTATCGGAAAGGATTATTGATTTGAACGGAAAGGATTGCTGAACTGAATGGGGAATTACTGAACTGAATAGGGAATATAATGAATTTAAATAATAAGTTGACTGATTTGAATGAAAATGGAAGTAGGTTGATGCAACTGTCCTTAAAGACCGTATACATCAACCTACTTGAATATATAGTGAATAGATTTGATTTTAACCGATCACTGCTGTGATATCTTCTACAATCTGTTCATCCGTCAGATGATTGGCACGGAGAAACTCCTGTATATCATATCGGTCAACAAATTCTTTTTTAGCTCCAAAGTTCAGAACTTTCATGTTTGTAGCACCATAATAACGGGCAATCTTTTCACCGAAACCGCCATCCAATACACCGTCTTCCAACGTAATCACTAATTCGTGATCTGCTTTCAGTTCATCCATCAGTTCGTTGTCTACACCGGTGATGTAACGCGGATTGATGAGTGTTGCGTCAATATTGGCTTTTTCTTTCAGAAGTGATGCAACCGACTGTCCCAATCCATAGAACGAACCTAAAGCAAGAATGGCTACTTTCGATCCACGATGCGTTACTTTATAGCGATTGAGAACACTATAATCAGTCTCCACCGGTTCCCCACAAGTAATTACATCTGTTGCCGGCACACGGATAGCAACCGGGTGTTCATTTTGGCGGATGCTCCATTCTAGCATAGCAAGATATTCCTCTTTGCAAGTCGGTGCCAGATAAACCATATTCGGAATATTACTGATAAGCGGAATATCGAAGAAGCAGAGGTGAGTTACATCATTCATTCCGGACAGTGTACCCCAGAATACCAACAAAACAGCCGGGTTATTATTGATACAGAGGTCTTGCGAAAGTTGATCGTATGAACGTTGGATAAATGTACTATACACTCCGTAAACAGGTTTTCCGCCATTGGCTGCGATACCGGAAGCAAGTGCTACCGCGTGTTCTTCGGCAATGCCGACATCTACAAACTGCTTGCCTGCTTTCTGGCGACGGTCGGGAGTGAATCCGAGAACGGCAGGAGTACCCGAAGGGATTGTCACCACACGAGAATCTTCTTTCATCTTTTTCAGCAGATATTGAGCGGTTACTTCGCTGTAATCTTCTTCCTCATAACTGACTTTTGCTTCTCCGGTTTCCGGATTGAATGGAGTGCGCCAGTGATAAGTCTCTTTATCCTGTTCGGCACGTTCATAACCTTTACCTTTCAAAGTGTTGATGTGTACTACTATCGGATGCTGAATATCTTTCACTTTGGAGAATGCTTCAATCAACGCCTGTACATCGTTACCGTCATTTACATATATATAGTCCAGTCCCATCGCCTTGAAGAAGTTACATTCGCACTGACCGTTGCTGTCACGCAATTCTTTTAGATTCCTGTATAGACCTCCATGATTTTCAGCGATAGACATTTGGTTATCATTGACGATAATAATCATGTTGGTGCCAAGCTCTGCTGCATAATCCAATCCTTCAAAAGCTTCCCCTCCGCTTAAAGAGCCGTCGCCTATGACAGCTATGATATTTTCATTGCCGCCTGTGAGGTCGCGTCCTTTAGCCAATCCGGTGGCCAGACTGACAGAAGTAGAAGTATGACCGATTACAAAGAAGTCGTGTTCGCTTTCTTGTGGTTCGGTATAACCGGACACGAGATCGTATTCTTCCGGATGAAGAAAAGCGTTTTTACGGCCAGTCAGCATCTTGTGTACATAACTTTGGTGCGATACATCGAATACGATTTTATCTTTTGGAGAATTGAATACATAGTGCAAGGCAATAGTTGCTTCCACCATTCCGAAGTTGGGTCCGAAATGCCCGCCATGTTCGCTTAACTTTTGTAGGAGTGACACACGGATTTCATCACTTAACTCGTTTAGCTCTTTTACCGACAGCTTCTTTACATCTGCCGGAGAATAAATATTTTCTAAGTACATATCAAACAGTTTTTCTAAATAATGTTTTTACTTATTTCTTTATGACACTGCAAAGATACAGCAGGATTTGAAATCTGTTTGTATATGAATTACGGATTGTTTTACCTATATTACAGTTCCCTTATTTGAGGGACTATATTTTTATGCTAAAGCCTGATTTCTGTATTCATTAGGCGTGCATCCGACGCGTCTTTTGAATAATCTGCAGAGATGTTGCGGGTATTGGAATCCTAACGAATAAGCTATCTGGCTGACGGTTTCTTCCGTATCGACAATACGTTCTTTGGCTAGTTCGATTACTTTGGTCTGAATATGTTCCTGTGGAGTTTTTCCTGTTTCTTTTTTTACCATATCACCAAAGTAGTTGGGGGAGAGATAGACTTTATCAGCAAAGTACTTCACGGAAGGTAACCCGTTTTGTATGGGAAGTTGATCTTGGAAATATTCATCTAGAAGTTGTTCAAACTTTGTAAGAGCATCTTTATTGGCACTGTTCCGGGTGATAAACTGCCGTTCATAAAAACGCATACAGTAGTTCAGTAACAGTTCGATATTCATGGCGATTAATGCTTTGCTATGTTTATCGATACCATGCTCAAGTTCGATACTGATTTTCTTCAGGCAATCCATCACTATTTCTTTTTCCTGATCTGAAAGATGTAAAGCTTCGTTTACTGCATAAGAGAAGAAAGTGTATTTCTTAATATCTTTTCCAAGTGAGGTGCCGCGAATCAGGTCCGGATGGAAAACGATTCCATAAACAGCCGGATTGATTTCATCTTCAATGGTACTCACACCGGCTGTCTGACCTGGGGCAAAACAGACAATGGTTCCTTCTTGGTAGTCATAATACTGACGACCGTATTTAATGTCACAGCTCTTGCTCTCTTTTAGGAAAAGAGCATAAAGACCATAGTTCATCTGGATATGGTTGACTGTTTTCGTTGCTTTGGTCAAGTCGATGACACTAATCAAAGGATGCAATGTTTCCAGCCCGTACAGTTCGTTATACTGATTTACATTCTCTAGTTTTATAACTTTATCCATGGCTTTTGGTATTTGGGATCGGTAACAAAGATACAGATAAATGCTCTGTTTTCATAGTGGGGAAATGAGTAATCAGTAATTGGGGTTATGAATTCTGTAATTTGTATACTGAAAGGAATCTTACCAATTTTGTAATCTGTAATTGGGGTTATCATACCCGTAATCCGTCTACAACAGCTTCTTTATATTCTTCCGACCTTTGCCATGTTAAATAAAACTTAATGAATCAGAGGAAATTAATAAAATAGAGAATATGGATAGAAAGCATTTTTTGAAAAGCGTGTTACTAACAACCGGAGGCGTACTATTAGGTGGTACGACTATTTATCGGTATTTGAATAGTAAAGAAACGACAGACACTTCACTTCCTTCGCTAATTGATAAAATACATCAGGGAAATATGAAAAAGATACTTGTAATAATGAGTGCGGGCACAAAACGCGGCAATACAGACCGACTGACCGATGCATACATTAAAGGATTGGTAGAGCGCGGACATTCAGTGACGAAGGTTTATCTGGGTAGTATGCGGATAGAAGGGTGCCGGGGATGTGGAGTGTGCCAGCGTCTTGCACATCAGTGTGCTGTTCGCGACGGCATGCAGGATATATATCCTTTGTTTGCGGAATGTGATACAGTGGTTATGGCTTCTCCTCTTTACTTTTGGACAATTACAGCAAAGTTGAAATCGTTCATAGACAGACTTTATGCCATTTCTGTCGATGATAAATATCCTCAAAAAGATTCGGTATTGCTGATGACAGCCGGTGATGATAATGATACGACCTTCGAACAGCCCATACGATATTTTCGTCTTCTCAATCAGGCGTTAGGTTGGAATGAAGTGGGATTATATTGTGCCGATGGTTGTACCGGATGCGAGAAACTGGCACGGCAGATTGATAAAGTACATCTTGAAAACGCCTATAAAATGGGATTGGAATTATAAATAGCATATAGTAACTATGGAACAAAAAAATAAATTAAAACTCAATTCGGGCGGTTTGCTCGTCTTTATCCTTACGGTCGGTGTATTTGGAATTATAAACACCGAAATGGGAGTAGTGGGGATCCTGCCCTTGATAGCCACAACTTTTAATGTTTCCGTACCTCAAGCCGGCTGGACGGTAAGTGTTTTTGCATTGGTGGTGGCTGCGTCAGCCCCTGTGACGCCTTTATTATTTTCGGGGATTAACCGGAAGAAAGTAATGTTGCTGGCATTGGGATTGTTTACAATAAGTAATGTAATATCCATGTTCACCTCTAATTTCACAGTATTGTTGATTGCTCGGATACTTCCCGCTTTCCTGCATCCGGTATATGTCTCTATGGCTTTTACAGTAGCCGCGGCGTCTGTCAGCAAGGAACAGGCTCCCAAGGCTGTTTCTAAAGTCTTTGTCGGTGTGTCCGCCGGCATGGTGCTGGGCGTTCCGGTGACCAGTTTTATTGCCAGCGAAGTTTCGTTTTCCATGGCGATGTTGTTTTTCACTGTTGTAAACGCATTAGTCTTTGTTGCTACGATTCTGTTTATCCCTTCCATGCCTGTAAAAGAAAAAGTATCTTATGGTGCACAGCTTAGCGTATTGAAGAAAACAACGATGTGGTATTCAATTATTGCTGTTACCTTAATTAATGGAGCTATGTTCGGATTCTTTAGCTATATGTCGGATTACCTGAAAAAAGTAACGGAGGTCCCATATAATGTGATAAGTGCAGTGTTGCTCGTATATGGTTTGGCAAATATTGTGGGTAATGTGATGGCGGGGAAACTGCTATCAATAAATGCCAAACGTTCAATTATCCTTATGCCTTTTGCATTATTGGTTTCATATATCTGTCTGTTCATCGTTGGAGAATGGATTGGAGCTATGGTGATTGTCATCCTTATTTTAGGCGTATTGGCGGGTATAGCAAGTAATAATATGCAATATATGATAACAGATGCCGCTCCCGAAGCTCCAGACTTTGCCAATGGAATGTTTCTGACTTCAGCCAATTTAGGAACAACGATTGGTACAGCTATATGCGGAGCTTTTATTACAGAGATGGGTACACGATATTCTGTTTTCGGCTCGTTGCTTTTCCTGATTGCGAGTATTGTATTCGTTTATCTGCGGGTTCGCGTAGCGCATACCCGGAAGCAGGTTAATATCAATATTGTAACAGAATAATAAAAAAATATAATCCGTAATTGGGGTTATTATGTCAGTAATTCATCTACAAACGGTCTCTTTCTTTCATCGTATTTTTGCAATGTAGAAAGTAGACAATCAATTCTTTAATAATTAAAAATAAGAGATATGAAACGGATTTTATTATTAACAACTGTATTTATGATGATGCTTGGAACTAGTTTTTCTTCTGCACAGACAGATGCAGATAACTTTTATAAAAGTGATTTGGTAAGTGTGGAGAAAGTTTCTTTTTCCAACCAGTATAAAATGAAGGTAGCCGGAAATTTGTTTCTGCCTAAGAATATGAAAGAAGGGGACAAATACCCTGCAATCATTGTCGGACATCCAATGGGAGCTGTCAAGGAACAGAGCGCGAACCTTTACGCAACGAAAATGGCCGAACGGGGTTTTGTAACACTCTCCATAGACCTGTCTTTTTGGGGTGGGAGTGAAGGCGAGCCGCGTAATGCTGTTCTGCCGGAAGTTTATGCGGAAGACTTTAGTGCCGCTGTTGATTTTTTAGGTACTCGTCCGTTTGTCGACCGGAATCTGATTGGAGTAATCGGAATTTGCGGTAGTGGAAGTTTTGCTATCAGTGCAGCGAAAATAGACCCTCGCCTTAAAGCCATTGCGACAATCAGTATGTACAATATGGGTACGGCTAGCCGTAACGGGTTAAAACACTCATTGACATTGGAACAGAGAAAGCAAATAATGGCTGAAGCGGCAGAACAGCGTTATGCTGAATTTTTAGGTGGAGAAACTAAATATACAGGTGGTACTGTACATCAACTGACAGAAAAGTCCAGTCCGATAGAACGGGAGTTCTATGAGTTCTACCGTACACAAAGAGGAGAATTTACCCCCGACGGAGCAACTCCTATGACCACCACTCATCCTACACTTTCAAGTAATGTGAAATTTATGAATTTCTATCCTTTCGAAGATATTGAGACTATTTCACCCCGCCCTATGCTTTTCATCACCGGTGAAAATGCCCACTCACGTGAATTTAGTGAAGACGCTTACCGATTGGCCGCCGAACCTAAAGAACTGTATACAGTACCCGGCGCCGGGCACGTAGATCTTTACGATCGTGTAAGCCTTATTCCATTTAATAAACTGGAATCCTTCTTTAAGGAATATCTAAAGAAATAAGTTTTAATACTATAAATATGAGATACTATATAATAGCAATTCTTACTATGCTGACATTATCGGTCGGTTCCGCATCATGTAGCGAAGATGAACCTATACAGGGAACAGGTCAACAAGTGACTCCGGGTAATGGTTCGGGTTCCGGTGATAATGGCAGTAACAATAATGGCAATAATCCCGATGATAATGACGACAATAACGATGATACCCCAGTGAGCAATAATCTTAAAATAACAATCGGACCTGTTTCATTCAATGCCACATTGGAAAATAATGAGACTGCGAAAGCATTTAAGAGACTACTCCCTATGACAGTGGATATGTC
>OGXO01001312.1_pt1 | contig 13701 bp, 9 predicted proteins | sample 1576321 | NCBI WGS metagenome assembly OGXO01 (sample SAMEA3541568, study PRJEB24748) | human gut metagenome | biome: human gut; feature: human-associated habitat; material: faeces | place: China | collected 2012 | reverse complement strand
ATCACAGCAGGCGCAGCGTCTGCCCCTTCGGCAGGCCCGTGTTCCCGAAGCAGTCGAAGTCGCTGATCAGGCCGCCGAGGCCGCCCTTTTCCATCAGCAGCTCGATATAGCCCTGCTGGCAGTTGCTGACGATGAACAGGCGGTGCGTTTTGTGCAGCTCCGTGAGCGTTTCCTTGACGCCGGGGTAGAAAATATGGCACGGATCACGGTGCAGGCGCGCCATCTCGCCGTCCATGCAGCGGTCCATGACCTCCATGGCCTGCTCCTGCGGGACGCCGGGCACCACGACCTGCGCGATCTCCGTCATGGTCTTGCCGAACAGCGGACGGATGCTCTGCTCCGTGCAGTGCGGCGCAAAGCCCATGCTCTGCAGACCGTCGTTCCAGCCCTCGGCTACGAGGGCCACGGCATCCCAGAGCGTGCCGTCGACATCAAAAATCAAGCTTTCCATTGCTGATACTCCCTATTGTGACGTTTTCTCCTATTGTACCGATTTTCGGTGCTCCCGTCAACCCATAGATAAAGCCCGGTGCGAAGCAGCGTTCTGTTCCGCACCGGGCCGTTTTTTATGCGTTGCTCTGCTCCGTTTTTTCGGGCAGCAGGTTCGTCATGCTGCGCAGGCTGATGCCGAGCGTCGACATGTTGTGCAGCAGGGCGGAAAGCGTCGGCTGGATGACGCCCGTCACGCCCAGGATAATGAGCATGAGGTTGAAGCTGACGATGAACCGGTAATTCCGGTCGATGCGTCCCATAAGGGCCTCGCTCAGGCGGCGCAGCGTCACAAGCTCGAACAGGTCCTGCGACGAGATCGTGATATCGGCGATCTCGCGGGCAATGGCCGCGCCCGTGTTGATGGCGATGCCTGCATCCGCCTCGGACAGGGCCGGGGTGTCGTTCACGCCGTCGCCGATCATGATGACCGTGTGGCCCTCGGCGCGGCGGGCGCGGATGTAGGCCGCCTTGTCCTCCGGCAGAACTCCCGCGTGGTATTCGTCCACGCCGACGGCGCGCGCCACGGCGGCAGCCGTCTTTTCATTGTCGCCCGTCATCATGACGATGTGCGCGATCCCCTGCTCATGCAGAGCGCGGACGGCATCCGCCGCCTCGGCCCGGAGCGGGTCGGAGATGCACACGACGGCGGCAAGTTCGCCGGAAATGGCCAGATACAGATGGGAGTAGGCATCGGAAAGACCGTCGAATTTTTCCTCGTCGCCCTCCGGCACCCGGCATCCCTCATCCTCAAACACGAAGTGATAGCTGCCGATGATGACCTTCTTGCCCTCGACGGTGCTCGAGATGCCGTGCGCCACGACATACTCCACGCTGGAGTGATATTCCTCGTGGTTCAGGCCGCGCACGCGCGCCTCCTCTACGACGGCATTGGCCAGCGAGTGCGGATAGTGCTCCTCGAGGCAGGCAGCCAGACGCAGCATATCGTCCTCGCGGCGGCCGCCGAACGTAACGATCTCCGCCACGCGCGGCTGCGCATAGGTCAGCGTGCCCGTCTTATCGAACACGATCGTATCCGCTTTGGCAACGGCTTCGAGGAAGCGCCCGCCCTTGACGGACATGTGCCGGGCGTTGCTCTCGCGCATGGCAGACAGCACGGCGATCGGCATGGCAAGCTTCAGTGCGCAGGAGAAGTCCACCATCAGAACGGCAAGCGTCTTGGTGATATTCCGGGTAAACAGCCACACGAGGGCCGTTCCGCCGAGCGTATAGGGCACGAGCCGGTCCGCCAGACGGGAGGCGCGGTCCTCCGCCGTGGATTTCAGCTTTTCGGACTCCTCGATCATGCGGACGATGCGGTCATAGCGGCCACCGCCCATGGTCTTTTCGACCGTGATGAGGCACTCGCCCTCCTCCACGACCGTTCCGGCATAGGCATAGCTGCCCGGCGTCTTGCGCACGGGGAGCGACTCGCCCGTCATGGACGACTGGTTCACCATGGCCTCGCCGCCGGTCACGCGGCCGTCGAGCGGGATCATGTTGCCGGTACGGACGACGACGCAGTCGCCCGCGTGGATGTCCTTCACGGAGACAAGCAGCTCCTGCCCGTCTGCGTCGCGCACCCACGCGCGGTCGACGTTCAGCGCCATGGCCCCCGCCAGATCGGCGATGGACTTTTTGTGCGTCCAGTCCTCCAGCAGCTCGCCGAGGCCGAGCATGAACATCACGGAGCCCGCCGTGTCGAAATCGCGGCGGACCAGTGAGACCGTCACGGCCGTTGCATCGAGCACGGAGACAGAAAGCTTCCCGTGCAGCAGGGCAGAGAGACCGGCCTTGAGATAGCGCACGGAGCGCACGATGGCGATGCCCGCCCGCACATAGGCAGGCAGGAACAGCTTGCAGGCATAGTGGAGTGCCGTTCTCCAGACGAGTTTGTCCTCAAATTCGCGGTTCAGCGCACGGCCGGTGTGCTCCGGGACGAGCCCGGCCTCCTCAGCCGCCGCGAATGAAAACGAGGAAAGCGCCGCAAGCACAGCGCTGCGCGCCTCGCAATATTCAATGACGGCGTCCTGCGTGCGGTCATAGACCTTGACCGACGCCACGCCGTCCACGGCGCGCATGGAATACTCCAGCAGGTCTGCCTGCCGGAGCGTCATCCGCCCGATGCACAGATGCACACGCAGGCGGCCCTTGGTTTCATGTAAAATTCTGCACTTCATAGGATTCTCCTGCCCGCAGCCGGGAAGGGTTTTCCTCCCCGGCTGCACATGATTCAGGCCTCGGCAGGCTCTGCAGCGGGCTCCTCCGCAGTATCGGCGATCTCCTCGCAGGCAGCGGCGGCACGCTCTTCATTGATGGCCTTCGCATCTGCCAGAATGTCCCCGCAGTTTTCACGGAGCGTCGTAACCGTCGTCATCACGTCTTCCTTCGCACGGAGCACGGCAGCCGTCGCGTGGGTATAGACCTTTTTCGCGTCACGGCTGCTGAGGATCCGGATCCCAGCCGTTCCGAACAGAACGCCGCCTGCAAACAGGCCAAGCTTTGCTGCAATACGCATATTGATTTCCTCCAGTTTTCGTAACTTCAGAAAAAGTAAGGTTTGGCTAACATTTGACCGCACTCGCTTTTCCCGTGCCCGTATGATACACCGCAGGGCCATAAATGTCAATGCTTTCCCGCCCCACTTTTCGAGAAAAATCCGCAATTCTTGACAAACGCAGGCCGCCCGTTATAATGAAAGCAGAAAAAGGAGGAGACCGCATGAAACGCTTATTTACCCGCCGGACCGCCGGGACGGATGCAAAAGTTGACCGGCTCGTCATGGAATACGCCCGCCGCAGTGCGGCCTCTCCCCTGCTGCAGCATACGGAGCGGCTCGTGCTTGACCGGAGCGAGGGCATCGCACACCTCAGCTCCGTCGGCAAGCACACCGCCGAGCGCCGCTGCTCGCTCCCGTCCGCGGCGGCCCGCCTGCTCGACACGCTCCCGCAGGGACTGCTATCGCCGCCTCTTGCCTCCGGGACGGACGATGCCGCGGCGCGCTATGCGCTCACGCTGCGCTGGTCGGACGGCGCGTCGCAGCGCATTACCGGCCGCTATGACTGCACGGGCCTTCCGGACGGCTGGGCAGAGCTTGCCGCCGAGGCAGATACCCTGCTGCGCTTCTATACGGAGGGCGAGCTGTTCGACCCGTCGCGCGCAGCCGCCGCGCCGGGGCCGCTGTTTTACTGCGCCGTGGAATTCGAGCCGCACGGCACGCGCTATTCCTACCGCTCCGAGGACCGAACGCTGGAGGCCGGTGAGCTTGTAGTCGTTCCGACCGGGCCGGATGCGCACGAGCTGCTGGGCAGGATCGTCGCGGTGCAGGCCTGCACGGCCGAGGACGCGCCCTACCCGCCCGCGCAGACAAAACCGATTCTCCGCCGCGCCACCCCGCAGGATATTCTGGAGCTTGGCGAATTCGTGTAAGGATAAAACAGGACCCGATGTGGCTTTCCGGTGCCGCATCGGGTCCTTTTTACGATTTACGATTCTTCTGCCGGGACGATCCAGTCCGGCGTCTGGCTTAGGATCTTGAGCGTATCCGTGGCGGAGACCTGCGCAACGGCCAGAACCTCCCCCGGACTGAGCAACGTATCCGCCGCTGCCAGCGTTTGCTCGTCGATATACTCCGTCGGCACCTGCTCGCCGTCGACCAAAATGACGCTGTACGGCGTGAAGTTCGTGCCGTGGACGGTCAGGCCGCCGTCGCTGCTGCTCACGCCGGTGAGCGTGATCTCGTCGACGCCGAAGTGCAGCTCCATCGGCTGCACCGCCATCTCCCCGCCCGTTGCATAGTGCTTGCCATATAGCATGTCATACTCCAGCATGCACAGGCCGTTCTGGAAGGTCTCGCTGCCGGTCTCATCGTAGCCGTGGCTCTGATGATAGCGCAGGATCGTGCCGTCGTGGACGCCGAAGCGGTCGAGCACCATGGCGGCCAGCTGATAGGCCTGCACATCGCGGTCGGTCTTTTTGGCGTGGAAATTCGTCCAGATAACATATTCCGTGGACTGCACGGTGCCGCAGCTCAGCTCGTCCTGCGTGATGCCGAAGCTCGGCAGATGATCGCCGTAGAATACGACGACCGTCGGCTCGCTGAACGTGGAGAGCCGGCGCACAAGGCGCGCGACAAAGGCATCCGTCTGCTTGAGCTGGTAGAGGTAATACTCCAGCCCGGCGCGGCGGGATTCGGCCTCCTCCCCCGTGACCCTGATGGTTCGCGCGCCCTCCAGCGGCGCCGTGGGATATTTCCCGTGGGGCTGCACGGAGACGGTGAAGACGAGATCGCGGCCCTCGGTGGAGCACAGCGCCTTCAGGATCTCCTCCGTCAGAACGGAATCCTTTGCCCAGCCGAGCGGATTCCGCTCGACGTCGTGCATGTATTCCAGCGACGTGAACGTCTCGAAGCCGAAATTGGCATAGACGCGGTCGCGGCTGTAGAACGTGGCGTTATTATTATGGATGGCGTGGGTGGTATAGCCCGCGCTCTGCAGCGCATAGGCCATGGATTCGCAGGTTCGGTTCTTGACGACGGTCTTGTAGGGATACTCCCCGACGCCGAAGTGATCGAGATTCATGCCGGAGAGGACCTCGAACTCGGTGTTCGCCGTGCCCGCGCCGATGGACGGCACATAGAACAGGCCGCTGGAGCACGTCTCCTTCAGCCGCTCAAAATTTGGGACCGGATTTTCGCCGTAGGTCAGGTCCTTCAGATAATTCGCGTCAAAGAATGACTCGAGCTGCACAAAGATGAAATTTGGCGTGCGCACCCGGTCGGCAGGCAGGTCGTCCTGCTCGCTGAGGAGCACGTCGATCGCTTCCTGCGAATAGCCGTCCGGCTCGCTGATGCCCTGCGTCACCGCACTGGCGGAGAAGCAGTAGGCAAAGCCATTGGAGTCGTAGGCATCCGGCAGATTGGGGAAATGCGAGGCCAGCGTCCCGCTGCGGAGGAAGGCGACCGTAAAGCCCGCGAGGATCACGCCGCAGAGCAGAACCTGCACGGCAGCGAAATAATAGGACGGGCGCGTCTTCTTCGCGCGCAGCCACAGGAGGACGATCACGCCGATGAGGGCCGCGATGCCCAGCATCAGGAGGATCAGCACCGGCTGGCTCATATAGATCTCGATGATGTCCCGCACGGACGACAGCAGCCAGATATCCGGCGCCGTCAACGGCGTGGCGCGGAAGCCGAGCAGGATGCAGTTGGCAAGGCCAAGCCCGATCCAAACAGCGGCGAACAGCAGGAAGCAGAAGCTGCGCTTGCGGAACAGCAGTGAGAGAGACAGCGTAAACAAAATAATGAGAGAGTCATAAAAAAACTGCCACGGTCGCGTCACCATATAGTGCAGGCCATCGCCGAGGGACCTGCGCGACAGGCATTCAAGCGCCAAATTGATGACGAACGCAGCAAGGATATAGCCCAAAAAACGGAGAATATTTTCACGGTTCCATTCCTTTCCCACTCGGCGGAGCGAAAAGGGACGCTTCATTTTCATCACCCCAGAAGTCATAATTCTGCGCTAACAGTATAACACTTACCCCGAAAAAAGCAAGGATTTTTCCGGTTCTTTTCCAAAATTCAAAGTTTCGCCACAATTGAAAACAGTTTGTAACGAAAAAGCGGAGCCTATGTGAATTTCCGGTCAAAAAATCGAAAATTTCTTGCAGGGGCTTTACACGGGTGATATAATATAGGATGAAATAACAGCCGAATGCCGCTTTGCGGCCTTCGTTTGGAAAGGAAGCAGAAAATTCATGACTACCATTGACATTTACTCCGGATTCCTCGGCGCGGGCAAGACCACGCTCATTAAAAAGATGATCCGTGAGGCCTATCAGGGTGAAAAGATCGTCCTCATCGAAAACGAGTTCGGCGAGATTGGCATTGACGGCGGCTTCATGCAGGACGCCGGCATTCAGGTCAACGAGATGAACTCCGGCTGCATCTGCTGCTCGCTCGTCGGCGACTTCGGCCGCGCGCTGAAGCAGGTCATCTCCGACTATCATCCCGACCGCATCCTCATCGAGCCGTCCGGCGTCGGCAAGCTCAGCGACGTCATCGGCGCCGTAGAGCGTGTTGCGGACGAGAGCGTCACGCTCGGCAGCTTCATCACCGTGGCAGATGCCACGAAGTGCAAGGTCTATCTGAAGAATTTCGGTGAATTCTACACGAACCAGATCGAGACCGCCTCCGCCATCATTCTCAGCCGCACCGGCTCCATCTCCGAGGAGAAGCTGGCCGCCGCCGTGGCCCTGCTGCGTGAGCACAACCAGAACGCCGTCATCATCACGACGCCGTGGGACCAGCTCTCCGGCGCACAGATCCTCGAAGCCATGCAGAAGCAGCACACGCTCACCGAAGAGCTGGCTGACATGATCCGCAGCGCCCAGTCCGAGGAGGACGACGAGGACGAAGAGGAAGAGCACCATCATCACCATCATCATGACGATGACGACGAGGAGGACGAGCACGAGCATCCTTGCTGCCACCATCATGACCATGATGACGAGGATGAGCATCACTGCCATCACCATCATGACCACGATGAAGACGATGATGAGCATGAGCACCATTGCTGCCATCATCACGATCATGACGACCATGACGAGGATGAGGACGAGCATCACTGCTGCCATCATCACCATCATCACGGCCACGACGCCGACGAGGTCTTCCAGAGCTGGGGCGTCGAGACGCCGAAGAAGTTCACCGAGGAAGAGATCCGCAATGCCCTCGCCGCACTGGACAACGGCGAGACCTATGGCATCGTGCTGCGCGCCAAGGGCATCGTTCCGACGGCGGACGGCACCTGGCTGCACTTTGACCATGTGCCCGGCGAGATCGACGTCCGCACCGGCACGGCCGCTGTGACGGGCCGTCTGTGCGTCATCGGCTCGAAGCTGGACGAAAAGGCACTCGCCGCCCTATTCGGCGTGTAAGGAGGCTGCCATGGCCATTCCCGTCTATGCCTTCACCGGCTTTCTGGACGCCGGAAAAACGAAATTCATTCAGGAGACGCTGGAGGACGAACGCTTCAACGCAGGCGAGCGCACGCTGCTGCTCATCTGCGAGGAGGGTGAGGAGGAATATGACCTCTCCGCCTATCCCTACCAGCATGTCTATCCCGAGGTGATCGATCAGGAGGCCGTTACGACCGAAGAGCTTTCACAGCTGTTCAAAAAGCACCACTGCGAGCGCGTCGTCGTCGAGCTCAACGGCATGCTGCAGGTCGGCCCGTTCTACCAGAAAATGCCGGAGGACTGGCAGATCGCGCAGGAGGTCATGTTTGCCGACGGCACGAGCATCCTCGCCTACAACGCCAACATGCGCTCCCTTGTGGTGGACAAGCTCACGGGCTGTGAGATGGTCGTGTTCAATCGTCTTGCACCGGGCACGGACATCATGCCGCTGCACAAGCTCGCCCGCGCGCTGAACCGCCGCGTCGGCATCCTCTATGAATACACCGACGGAACGACGCAGCCCGACGAGATCGAGGACCCGCTCCCCTTTGACATCAACGCCCCGGTCGTGGAGATCGGCGACGATGATTTTGCGCTCTGGTACCGCGACATCACGGAGGAGCCGAAGAAGTACGACGGCAAGACCGTCCGCTTCAAGGGACAGGTCGCCCGCCTGAAAAAGGACCGCGACGGCTACTTTGCGCCCGGCCGCTTTGTCATGACGTGCTGCGTGGAAGACATCGCCTTCATGGGTCTGCCGTGCAAATACGCCGACGCCGCTTCCCTGCACGCCCGCGAGTGGGTCACGGTCGAGGCGACGGTCTCCGTCCGCTTCCATGCGCTCTACCGCGGCACCGGCCCCATCCTGACGGCCATCCGCGTAACGCCCGCCGAACCCGCGAAGAACGAGGTCGCAACGTTCTGAATCATGCCCTCGTATAGCAAAATCCTGCCGGAGTCAGCCACTCCGACAGGATTTTTTATGACTCAGTTCTCGTCCGCGGCAGCTCCCATGGTCGCAGCGAAGGCCGCTGCGGCATTCTGGACCGTTTCTGCGACGATGTTCTCCGCCACCTGATGCAGATCCGTCTGCAGGACGCGCTCCACATAAGGGGCGTATTCTTTTTCCGGCACGCAGTAGATGCGGAAGCAGCACGAAAGATAGCGGCGGATCTTCCGCTCCATCGTGAAGTACATATCGCACGGGACGGACATATAGCTCCGCGTGACACCGGCGGAGGCCAGCTCCAGCTCAAACAGCTCGCTGTCGTCCGCGCGCTTCATCCAGCGGGAGAAGATCTGGCGCAGCCGGGGCGTCATGCTCCGGTTGATGAAATCGGACGTCGACGGCAGTGAATACGCCGTGACATACAGGTCGCGCAGCGGCTCGGAGCACTCCGCGATATGGAGCTGCAGCCCCGTCTCCATGGCGTACAGCAGCAGCGGCGACTGATCCGCCGGGAGCATCTTCTCCGCGCGGGAAAACTGTGAGCGGAACATGATCTGCGTCAGGCGCAGCAGCAGCGCCTCCTTATTTTCAAACGCGGCGAAGAACGACGCCGGAGACATCCCGGCCTTGCGGGCAATCTGCGCCGTCGTCGTGCGCCCGTAGCCCTGCTCAAGAAAGAGCGTCATCCCCGCATAGATCATCTTCTGTTCGCGTGCAATTCCTCTGGCCTGCAGCCCATGACCCGGCATGGCACTCGCTCCTTTCAACTGAATATATGAATCAAAAATAAACTCCGGTCAAATGATATCACATGCTGTCGAATTTTGCAAGCGGGAATTTGTGGATTTTCTTGGTATTCTCCTAGAATTATCAACTTTTCTCATTGTCTGCATAAAGCGATCCCCGGCCTTCCGGTCGGGGATCACAGCATTATACATTTTCCACCGCCGCCGGGTGCCAGAAGCCGACGGCATCACGGACGAGGACACAGCTGCGCGTCAGCTCCCCTTCTCCGGCGGCATCGGGCGTCACGCCCCACGCGGCGGCAGTGTCCTCGGGGACGCGAAGTTTGCAGCGGAACGTGAAGCGCAGGCGGTTGCCGCAGAGCGATTCGACTCCGCTGCTCGCACCGTCGCGGGCCTCGTGGGCGCTCAGGCTCTGCACCATGGCTCCGGCAGCACTCTGGGCGATGGTCTCGTCCTCAGCGGACCCGGTCACGCCGACGGCGTAGAGGCTGCGCGGATAGGCATCCTGCTGCTCCAGCCCCTGCAGGGCTGCAGCGAGGTCCGCACCCTCCGGCTGGTCCAGCCAGACACGGCCGCCAGGTGCATCCATACACAGGGCGGAGACGCCCTTCCAGAGCGTGAGCAGCGTGCCGCCGCCCGCTGGCGAGCTGAGCGTCACATAGCTGTCAAACGAGAATTCCTGCACGCCCGGCGCTTTGCGCTCGACCCACTGCGCAGCATTGGCGGCATCGAGCACCGCAGCGACCGCAGCGGCGTCCAGCATGCCGCTATGCTCCAGCTCCCCGCTGCGCGACCACTGGCACAGGCACAGGGCCGCGCCGTCGTCTGCCAGAGCGGCCAGCGTCCCGGCATTGGGCAGCTCGACCGGCTCGGGCGGCTGCGTGGGGTTGGTCGGTGCGGCGGTCGGCTCTTCCGTTGCGGGCGGGTCCGTCGGGTCAAGCGGCAGCAGCCCGCCGTGCTCCGCCGGGCCTCGGGAACAGGCGGCAAGCGAAACGGCCAGCATCAGCGCGCACAGCGCGGAGATCAGCTTTTTCATCTCCATCATCCTTTCGTCAAAAATCGTAAAATATGTCAGCGAGTGTATTTGCTCAAAACCGTTCTATCTATTCAGACGCGATTTCTGCGCATCCGTTCCGCTTATTTTGCGTTTCTTTTTCTGGGCAGCACCGCACAATTGCAGCTTCGGCCTTCACCGAATGCTCTCGCTGAATTATGCGGCGCTGCCCTTGTTTTAACCGAAAAATTCTATTATAATAAGGGTATGTTTTGGAAACGCATGTACGGAGAGGATGACTGCCGTGTATTTTTCCCGGGAAAAACTGAATGCGCTCGTGCCGCCCGCCGGACTGGAGGGCGCGGCCGAGCTGCTGAACGGACTGGAGTATGATCGGAGCAGCGTATGCTCCGCCGTCGTGACCGCCCTGCGCCCGCTGCTGGCGCGCCTTGCGCCGGAGCCGGAGGCCGGATGGCTGCCCGCGCTGTATGCGTGGCTGGACAACGGTCTGTTCCCCGATCCCGCCTATCAGGCACCGCCCGAGGCACCGGTGCTTGCCGCGCTGGCCGAGCTGCTGGACGGCGTGCTCGCCTGCGAGGATGCGCCGTTCGATATGCTGACCGATCTGGCTGCGCACGGCCCGGAGGACGGAAGCCGTGTCGCCGATGAGCTGCCCGCCTTCCACGCCGCACTGCACGCCTCGCATTTTGTGACCATGCTGCGCATCGGCCGGGAGCTTCTGCCGTTTGACGCTGCTTCGCACACCATCGGCGTGCACAACATCGCCACGCTGACCGCCCAGTGCGCGAAGGAAGCCGGGCTTCCTGTCGACGTCCCGCTCGTCAGCGCGGCCGCCCTGTGCCACGATATCGGCAAGTTTGGCTGCCGCGGCGCGGATGCAAAGCGCATCCCCTATCTGCACTATTATTATACCTGGCAGTGGCTGTCCGGCCACGGCATGGAGCACATCGCGCATATCTCCGCGAACCACTCCACCTGGGACCTCGAATTTGAGAATCTGCCCGTGGAGTCCCTGCTGCTCATCTATGCGGACTTCCGCGTGCGCGGCACGCGCGAGGGCGGGCGCGAGACCGTGCGCATTTATTCACTGGCAGAGGCCTATGCGATGATCCTTTCAAAGCTGGCGGACGTTACGCCGGAAAAGGAGCGCCGTTACCGCACGGTCTATACGAAGCTGCGCGATTTTGAATCTTATTTGCACATCCGCGGCGTGGCTACGGAGCCCGGCCCCGCGCCGCAGCGCGAAACGCGCGACCCCGCCCTGCTCACGCAGCAGGAGGCGCTGGACGCCCTGCGCGCGCTGACGTTCGACCACGCCATCCGCCTGATGCATACCGTCAGCACGGACGCGTCGTTCGATCAGCTGCTCGAGCAGACCCGCGGCGAGAAGAACACGCTGCGCATCCGCACCTACCTCGAGCTGTTTCAGGAATACCACACCTATATGTCCGGCGGAAACAAGCGCAAGCTGCTCGCCTTCCTCTATGAGCTGCTGCTGTATCCCGAGGGCGACGTTCGCCGTCTGGCCGGGCAGCTCATGGGCAGCGTGCTGGCCAACAGCGGGCCGAAATACCGCAAAGAGCTGCCCTCCGCCGCGCCGCAGGACGCAGCCGCGCCCGCGATGCTCTCCGTGCTGGAGGAATCGCTCGGCCTGTGGGAGCAGACCGTGGCGCAGTGCCTGCACCCCGACCACAAAATCTCCCCGAAGCACGCCCAGCGCATCTCCAACTCGCTGAAGGCCGTTGCCGAAACGCTTCTGGCCGAGACGGAGGACGCGGCGCGGCTGGCGCAGCCGCTGCTCTCGCGCCTGCCGGATGCCACGGACGAGGACAGCTTCGTGCTGCTCGACGCCCTCTACCACACCCCGCCGCATGCCGTCTCCACGCTCGCCCCGGCGGCGGACCGGCTGCGCGCCCTGCTGTGCGGTCCGGACCAGAGCCGCCGCATTGCGGCCCTGCGCTGCCTGCGGCGCTTCCGTGCCGCCGCGCCGGAGGACCTGCTGCAGGAGGCCGCTGTGCCGCTTGCGGATGATCTTCCCGCCGTGCGTGCCCTGCGCGGCCGCCTGACCGGCAAAACGCCCGCGCCGCTCTCGGAATCCGAGGCCTCGCTGCTCTACCTCAGCAATCTGAAGACTGCCGTGCCGTGGGTCGTGAAAAACGCCCAGATCGACCTGCTGCAGGCCGATGCGCTGCAGCACACGGGCAACACGTTCCACACGGCGACGCATCTTTCCAATCTGCTGTCCGTCAGCGAGCACCTTCCCGTGCGCGAGCACGCCGGGCGCGCGCTTCTGACCATCAGCACGCGCCTGAGCGTCGACCAGCGCAATGAGATCATCGTCGACCTCATGCGCGAGCTGGAAAACGGCCAGGAGCAGATCGCGCGCTTCATTCCCCGTTATCTCGGGCGGCTTCTGAGCACCATGCCGGAAAAGGAGATCCGCGAAAGCATCGACTTCCTCGACGGCCTGCTGCGCAGCGGCAGCGCCCGCGCCGCCTCGACGTCGCTCCGGACGCTCGGCAGTCTGATCTCCGCCCTGCCGGAAAACAGCGTGCTGACGGAGCACTGCCTCGGCCTGCTGCTGACGGGTGTGTCGCACTATGACGAGTCCGTGCACCGCAGTGCCATGACCGTTCTGTGTCACGATGTCATCGGCAGCGAACGCCTGCCGTTCTCCCTGCGGGCGCACTGCTTTGCCCGCGTGAGCAAGAAGCTCCTGTGCCTGCTGGCCGAGCCTGCACCGGGCAAGCTGACGTTCTTCAATCGGGCTGCCATGCTGAATCACCTGTACCGCTTCCTTGTGCAGGCGGAGGTCGTGCAGGGCGGGCTGCGCTTTCCCGCCCCGCTCCCGGCGGCGTTCTTCCCCGGCACGTTTGACCCGTTTTCCGCCGGACACAAGCGCATCGTGCAGGAAATTCGTGCGCTCGGCTATGAGGTCTATCTCGCCGTGGACGAATTCTCCTGGAGCAAGCGTACACTCGCGCGGCTGCTGCGCCGCCGGATCGTCAACATGTCCGTGGCCGACCAGTGGGACACCTATGTCTTCCCGAACGCCATCCCCATCAACATCGCCATGCCGGAGGACATCGCGCGCCTGCGATCCTGCTTTCCCGGCCGGAGCGTGACGCTCGTGGCGGGCTGCGACGTCGTGTGCGGAGCCTCGGCCTACCGCTCGCTCCGCCCCGGCGGTGTACAGGAGCTGGATCACCTGCTCATCCGCCGCGGAGAGACGGACGAAACGGACATCCGCACCCGTCTGCAGGGCCGCGTGACGTTTCTGGAGCTCCCGTCACAGCTCGAAGGCATCAGCTCCACGCGCATCCGCGAATCCATCGATCAGGACGTCGATATCTCCATGCTTGTCGACCCGATCGTCCAGTCCTATATCTATGAATACGACCTCTATCTCCGTTCCCCGCAGCACAAGAACGTGCTGCAGGCGCAGGAGCTGGAATTCCGCATCGTGACGGGGACGGAGGACGACCTCCCACCTGCCCTGTTCGAGCGGCTGCGCAGCACGCCGGAGCCGCTGGCCATCC
>OGXO01001310.1_pt1 | contig 13726 bp, 10 predicted proteins | sample 1576321 | NCBI WGS metagenome assembly OGXO01 (sample SAMEA3541568, study PRJEB24748) | human gut metagenome | biome: human gut; feature: human-associated habitat; material: faeces | place: China | collected 2012 | reverse complement strand
TGCAAACAAAATGATTATATAAGATAGTGACGCTATCCCACCAACATAGTGACGGTATATGCTTAGGATAGCGTCACTATCCAAGGCATATACCGTCACTATATTTAAACCGGGTATTTCGGGCTTTTAACTCTAGTTTCCGCGCTGTGTAGGCAAGGTAAATTCCTGTGAATCACAAATCACCCCATTCTCGTCCGCCACTGCGACACGGAATGTCACTTCACCGTCTTTCAACCTTTCACCGGCATGGATCGAAGCCGTATAACGGATACCCTCACCCGGAAGAATTTCCTCAATCATCACCGAAGGAGAGATGCCGAGATGCTTCACCTTTCCTACCGTTTCTACCACAGGAACCACATTATAGACAGGCTTTCTCCCTTCATTCATAATCTCAAAGATAATCTTGCTATTTTCTCCCGCATCAATCACATGACTACGATTATCATCAATGAAACGGATTTTGCGCAACTTCAGTTGAGAAATGAGCGGCTGCACTTGCGGCTGCTTCTTATACTTTTGCACACGTACTTCCCGTACTTCAGGAATATACGCATCCTCCTCTATCTGCTCTTGTCTCGGTGCCGTCAACGCATTTCCAATGGCTGCACCGGCAATGGTTCCTACGATATTTCCAATAGCAGAGCCACGATAACCGCCCCTCCAGCCATGATTATTATCTCCGATAAGTCCGCCTATCGAACTTCCCAGACTACCTCCGATAGAAGCACCTGCCATGATAGCTCCCGGATTTCCCATACGCCCCGACGCACATCCACTCAAAAGCAAAGCGGAAAGCAAAATTACTGTTAGTTGTTTCTTCATGAGCCTCTCTATTTAGTGTTATTATTTATTCTACCACTTTAAAACGAGCGAAACGCAACAATAGTTGTTTATCTCCCGCATTTTTAAAATGAATAGTAGCTTTCGCATTATCTCCCCTTCCTTCCACTTTCAGCACTTCACCCAATCCGAAACGTTCGTGCTCTATCATCTGTCCGGCTTGTACTCCTGCTACCGATGCCGAACCGGAAGACGCCATCTGCGCACTGCTACTTCCACCAACAGCACTTACCTTCTTCAAATTTCTCGGTACACTGGGAGCAATAATCTGCGCTTTCGGACGTTCACGCTGCTCGGAAGAATTACTACCGAAAGGCACACGCGACGGAGAAGCAGAACGGGCAAAGCCCCCTTCAATCTCCCTGCGGAAACGTCCCGCACCTTCATCCACAGCACGGCTCACTCCCGCTTCATGCGGCAATCGCAAGTAATCAACATCAATATCACGCAGGAAACGACTGGGACTTCCAAACTCCATCTTTCCGTAACGGAAACGTGTTTTGGCAAAAGACAGATAGCAATGTTCTTCCGCACGGGTAATAGCTACATAGAACAAGCGACGTTCTTCTTCCAGCGCCCGGGGAGAATCTCCGACCATCCCACTGGGAAACAGATTTTCTTCCAGACCAACCACAAATACATTCTTAAACTCCAATCCTTTAGCAGAATGGACGGTCATCAACGTTACCTTTTCCCCATCATCCGCCTTGTCGGAATCCTGATCGGTGAGCAATGCAATCTCCGAAAGGAAATCAGTAAGAGACACATTCGGATTGCCTTCCTCCTGCCGCAAAGCGCAGAAGTCATTCATACCATTCACCAACTCTTCTATATTTTCCTTACGACTTAAATTCTCGGGGGATGTGTCCTGACAAACATCATTGATAATACCGGACTGACGGATAATGTCCGTTCCTATTTCATAAGCGTTCTTATCCGCCTGATCGGCAATAAAACCTTCTATCAGTTCACGAAAGCCCTGCAGTTTTGCATGAGTTCCCTTATTTATATCCAGTCCGTAACTTAAGGGTTCGCAGACTGCCGCCCAAAGACTTACGCCATGATTGGTAGCCGCTGATATAATCTTTCCGACCGTGGTATCTCCAATGCCACGAGCCGGATAATTGATGATTCGTTTAAACGCTTCTTCATCATTCGGATTCACCACCAAACGGAAATAAGCAATCACATCTTTTATCTCTTTCCGCTGATAGAACGAGAGTCCCCCGTAAATCTTATAAGGCATACTCCGTTTCCGAAGAGCCTCTTCGAAAATACGGCTTTGCGCATTCGTACGATATAGGATGGCAAATTCAGCATATCCGTAGTGATATTCACGGCGCAGCTCCGCAATCTTATTAGCCACAATATCACCCTCTTCCACATCACTATACGCCTGAAACACACCGATAGGTTCCCCTTTTTCTTTCTCCGAAAACACGGCTTTCCGTATCTGACGTTCGTTCTTTTCAATCAGGCTATTGGCAGCACAAACAATGGTTTGCGTGGAACGATAATTCTGTTCCAGTTTAAAGACTTTCGTGTTGGGATAGATTTTCGTAAAATAGAGAATATTATCAATATCCGCCCCACGGAAAGAATAGATACTTTGCGCATCATCTCCCACCACACAGACACGTTGATTCTCCTTTGTCAGTTGCAGAACAATGCTATGCTGCGCATAATTCGTATCCTGATACTCATCCACCAACACATAACGGAACTGATCGCGATAACGTGCCAGCACTTCCGGAAAGTCACGAAACAGAATATAGGTATATACCAATAAATCATCAAAATCCATCGCTCCCGCCTGACGGCATCTGTCCCAATAACGGGTATAGATGTCACGGATAGCAGGCATCTTGGCAGCCATATCTCCTTCGTAAGCCTCTTTATTGGCAGCGTACCCCGTAGGAGTGACCAAATGGTTTTTTGCATTGGAGATGCGTGCTTGCACTACTCCCGGCTTATAAGTTTTCTCGTCCAACCCCATCTCTTTAATGATAGAACGAAGCAGGCTCTTACTATCAGCCGTATCATAAATGGTAAACTGGGAAGTGAATCCAATATATTGTGCTTCGGCACGAAGAATACGTGAGAAAATGGAATGGAAAGTACCCATCCACAAATAACGTGCCCGTTCCATACCTACCTGCCGGGCAATACGCTCTTTCATCTCGCGCGCAGCCTTATTAGTAAAGGTCAGTGCAAGGATATTCCACGGATTATACCCGTTCTCCTGCTCCAGCAAGTAAGCGATTTTATAAGTCAACACACGCGTCTTCCCCGAACCCGCACCGGCTATCACCAGCGAAGGACCGTTATTATAAGTCACTGCTGCACACTGACTCTCGTTCAATTCATCTATATAATTGGTATTCATAACAGCATTATAAAAACAATGTGGATTTTTAACAAACCCTTGGCACTCAAATTTGTTCTCAATACAAAAGTATAATATTCATTCGAGAATGAAGGTATTTTTATGAATTTTCATCACTAACTATTTTAACCTAACCCCAAAAAGCAATGAAAAGGAGTATATTTTTATCAATTATTTTAAGTTTGTTTCTGGTTGCCTGCATTCCACAGGCAATGGCACAAAAGCAGAGCCGCTTGGAAAAGCTGCTAAGGTATCTGAACGATAATGACGCCGACAAATGGCAGAAAAACCGTGATAAGATAGATGACGAGACGCAAACCTATTATGCCGAAGAACTGGCATTGTTGGACGTTCTCAACGAATTGTGGAACAAACAAAGTGAGCAAGCCGCCACCAACTATTTCGGCTGTTACGAACAAGCTACGAAAGCTTATTTTCCGAATATCTGCGAAGAAGAGAAAATACAGCTTTCCAACGTACAAGACAAAGCGGAACAGGCTGTTATCTCCATCCTGGAAGCATCGAAAGAGCAGATTCCCTTTAGCAAGACATTGATGGACAGCATCCAGTCAAGCGGCTATCCGGCAGACTCCGCCCTCTTGCAAAAGGTGCGGGACATCCGCGAACTGGCCCTGCTGGAAGGGATGCTGAAAACACCTGCGCTGAACATCTATCAAACGTATATCTCGGAATATCCGAACGGCAAGTTTATCTCTCAAATCAACACTGCGGAGAACAAACGGCTTTATCAGATCGTAAAGAGTAATCCGACCTCTGCGAATTTTAAAGCATTCTTTGATAATGCCGCCATGCAGAAATTCTTCACTGATAAAGATACACGTCCCTTCCTTTCGGAAGTCCGCACGTTATACGACGACTTTCTGTTTCAAGGGATTGACAGTCTCCGGGAGAAAGGAAACGCAACAGCTATCCGGCAGATCATTGACGACTATAAGCAATCACCTTACCTGACTTCCACAGCACGTACGCACCTGGATGACCTTGAATATCTTAGTGAAAAAGCTGATTTTGAGCTTTTAAAACCTGCCATTGTCAGTTCCGAATCGTTAAGTATGTTGCAGGATTTTCTTTGCACACACAGATACAAGGAATTTCGCGACCAGGCCAACGCACTGCGGGCACCTTTTATTCTGCAAACAATCATATCCACCCCTACTTCCGTGAAATACTATAATGGAGGGCGATTGATAAAGTCTGCGGAAAACGACAGTACAGGAACCACCTCGACCACTTATTCGTATGACGATAAAGGACAGCTCGTCTCCACCCTGGCACTTACCATGAAGAACGGGCAGCCAGGCAATGAAATACAGACGAATAGATTATACGACCCGCAAGGTCACTGCATCTTTGAGGTACAAACGAATCCGAAAACCAAAACGGATCTCTATCGGCGGACACGCCGCATCGGTACCGATGGAAGTATTGAGAGTGATTCGCTCAAGTATGCAGACGGAAGAGTCGTCATAAGCTCCTACAATAAACAGGGATTATTGACCGAAACCAAAGAATATAATAAGAACGGAGAACTTCAGACCTACACCGCCAACAAATATGATGATAAAGGAAGATTGGTTTCATCCCAACATCAAAACTTGCTTTTTGCCAATTCTCCGGATCAGATTATTTCACAAAAAGATGCTTATGAATACGATAAATACGGTTATCTGTCGCAGATTGTCTACCAACGGATTTTGGGTAATAACCAAAAAACGTCCGGATGCCTGACTTGCCTGTATGATAAATACGGGAACCGGATTGACGGCAATTCTTATTATGAATATGACAATACGGGCCAATGGATCTGCCGGACCAACCGCGATCACCCGAAAGAGGTGGAACGTATACAGTACATTTACAAATAAAGTAAGATGCTGTGAACATTTTGCAGAAGGCTTCTGTTATTATAGTATAACAAGCCAATTAAAACTTGTAACATTATGAATACTATATTAATGTCTTTAATTATGATGACCATGACTTACGAAATGCCTAAACTTCCTTACGCAAACAATGCGTTGGAACCTGTAATCAGTCAGCAAACAATAGATTTCCATTACGGAAAACATCTACAAACGTATGTAAATAATCTGAATAGCCTCGTACCCGGAACAGAATATGAAGGTAAAACGGTAGAAGAAATCGTTGCAACCGCACCGGACGGAGCTATATTCAATAACGCCGGACAAGTATTGAATCACAATCTGTACTTCCTGCAATTTGCCCCGAAACCCTCAAAGAAGGAACCGTCAGGCAAACTGGGAGAAGCCATCAAACGTGACTTCGGTAGCTTTGAAAACTTCAAGAAAGAATTCAACGCAGCAGCAGTCGGATTGTTCGGTTCAGGATGGGCCTGGCTATCCGTTGGGAAAGACGGTAAACTGAAAATCACGAAAGAAGCCAACGGCAGCAATCCGGTACGTGCCGGTTTGAAACCGCTTCTCGGATTTGACGTTTGGGAACACTCCTATTATCTGGATTATCAGAACCGCCGCGCCGACCACGTAAATGCCCTGTGGGACATCATCGACTGGGATGTGGTTGAAAAAAGAATGTAACCGGATTTACTAGCAAAACCATACTTATGAAAAAGGTCGTTGTGTTTTCACAGCGACCTTTTTTACAGACTAAAAAAACAAACTTTTATTGTATATCAGACGCATTAATTGTATTTTTGCAATCCATAAACCAGCATAACAAACGATTATGGTACTATATAAAAGAAAAGAGATACGATTTATTGTCTCCATTGCCGTTCTTCTTTTCTTCCCCCTTTTCTGCAACGCTGCCGCCACAGAAGAACCAGAGGAAGAGATCCTGTTCATTACCTCATACAATTCTGACACTAAATATACCTACGATAACATCAGCACATTTATAGAAACCTACACCCAGTTGGGAGGAAGATACTCAACCATTGTAGAAAACATGAATGCGACGGATTTAACGCAGGCGCACCAATGGAAAAAAACATTAACCGATATTTTAGACAAACATCCGAAAGCTAAATTAGTGATTCTTTTGGGTGGTGAAGCATGGAGCAGTTTCCTTCATCTTGAAGATGAGAAATATAAACAGCTTCCTGTTTTCTGCGCAATGGCATCACGCAACGGCATCCGTATTCCGGAGGATTCAATCGATATCCGGAACTATAACCCTGTAAGTATCGACTTAACAGAACGGATGAAAGAGTACAACGTAAAATACTGTGATACATACGAATATAACATCAGCAAAGATATCGAAATGATACAGGATTTCTACCCGGACACAGAGCACCTGGTATTTGTATCGGATAATACCTATAACGGACTTGCCGAACTGGCATGGTTCAAGAAAAACCTGCAACATTTCCCGCAGTTATCCATCACCTATATTGACGGCCGCATCCACACACTCGATATGGCTGCCAATCAATTGCGCAATCTTCCCAGAAACACAGCAATGCTTCTTGGTATCTGGAGAATTGACAGCCGGGGAATCACTTACATGAACAACTCCGTTTATGCTTTTTCCAAAGCCAATCCACTCCTGCCTGCGTTCAGTATGACTTCCACCGCAATAGGCTATTGGGCCATCGGAGGATATGTCCCGCAATATGAAGGAGTGGGAAAAAATATGGGAGAATATGCTTACCGCTTTTTAGACCAGAAGGAAACGGGTATCAGCAGCATCAATGTCTTACCCAACCGATATAAATTTGACGCGAAGAAACTAAAGGAATGGGGATTTGAAAACAAGAAGTTGCCTGTCAACTCAATGGTTATCAATCAGCCTATCCCCTTCTTTGTAGCCTACAAGACAGAAGTGCAATTTATCCTGATTATCTTCCTCGTATTAGTAGGAAGTCTGATGATTTCCCTGTATTACTATTACCGGACGAAAATCCTGAAAAATCACCTTGAAAGAACCACACAACAATTGCGGGAAGATAAAGAGAAACTGGAAGAGTCTGAAATCGAATTACGTGACGCCAAAGAGCGCGCCGAAGAAGCTAATCAATTAAAAAGTGCTTTTGTCTCGAATATGAGCCATGAGATACGGACACCTTTAAACGCAATTGTCGGTTTCTCCAGCCTGATTATCGGTTCGGTAGAGCAGAATGATGAACTGAAAGAATATGCGGATATCGTCCAGACTAATTCCAATTTATTGCTCCAACTGATTAGCGATGTACTGGATATATCACGCCTGGAATCAGGAAAGCTGCAATTCAACTATGAATGGTGCGAGCTGGTGAACCATTGCCAGAATATGATTACCCTCACCAACCGGAACAAGACAGTGGATGTAGACATCAAACTCCAAATGCCTAAGGAGCCTTACATGCTCTACACGGACCCGTTGCGTCTGCAACAGATTATTATCAACCTGCTGAATAATGCCTTGAAATTCACTCCTGCCGGAGGAAGTATCACGCTGGATTATGAAGTGGACGAAGAAAAGCAATGTATGCTGTTCTCGGTGACAGATACCGGCACGGGAATCCCCGAAGATAAACAGGAACTCGTATTCCAACGCTTTGAAAAGCTGAATGAATTCGTGCAGGGTACAGGGTTGGGACTGGCTATCTGCAAACTGACCATCCAATATATGGGAGGTGATATATGGATTGACAAGAGTTACAAAAATGGTGCCCGATTTATCTTTTCTCATCCCATCAAAAAACAGGAATCAACAGAAAAATGAAAAAAAATCGACTGATTTAGTGTTTTTCTGTTTCTTTTTCGCTTACTTTGCTCCCGTAAAGACAAAGGGGTGCCCCATGAGGGGCTGAGATTATACCCTAGGAACCTGAGGCAGTTAATACTGACGTAGGGATTGTGTTTCTTCTTATCGCCTTTCCATTTAAGCACGCTCTTTGTATTTACTTTCAACTTATTTATTCTGATAGGACAATGAAAGTACAAGTGAACAACAAAGAGGTGGAAATGTCTCCTGCTTCTACCCTTACGCAACTGACAGCACAGCTCGAACTTCCGGTTCAAGGCATTGCTATCGCCGTAAACAACAAAATGATTCCCCGTACCGAATGGGAGTGTTTCATTCTACACGAGAACGATAACCTAGTGATTATCAAAGCTGCTTGTGGAGGATAAGGAGATGATTAGTCTACAATTTATCACGCATCAGACCGAACGGTATTCGTACCTCGAATCGGCACGTATGGCACTCGAAGGCGGATGCAAATGGATCCAGCTACGTATGAAAGACGCTCCTCTCGAAGAAGTGGAAGCAGTAGCCCTGCAACTGAAGCCGCTTTGCAAAGAGCACGAAGCAATCCTGATTCTGGATGACCACGTCAAACTGGCCAAAAAGCTGGAAGTGGACGGTGTACATCTAGGCAAAAAGGATATGCCTATCGACCAGGCCCGCCAAATACTTGGTGAAGCCTTTATTATCGGCGGCACTGCAAACACTTTCGAAGATGTCGTACAACACTATCGTGCCGGAGCCGATTATCTCGGCATCGGTCCTTTCCGGTTTACTACCACTAAAAAGAATCTAAGCCCTGTACTGGGTTTGGAGGGCTATTCTTCTATTCTTTCACAGATGAAGGAAGCGAATATCGAAATCCCCGTTGTAGCTATCGGAGGAATCACTTTTGAGGATATTCCTGCCATACTTCATACAGGAGTAAATGGAATAGCCCTGTCAGGAACTATTCTCGGAGCAGATAATCCGGTAGAAGAAACACGTAGAATCATTGAAAGTGATTTATAATTTGTCAAATGATAAATGGGATTTTTTAGGCACGGATTACGCTGTTGCTTTATGCAATCATATTTCTAAAACTGTGAAATCCGTGTAATCCGTGCCTAAAATGACAATATCCCGCAGGGAAACCTTGCCGGGGCGCTACGCCCCTAAATTAGCATTTAAATAATCAACTAAAATATATAGAATGGAAAAGTTAGTAATTGCGGGACGCGAATTTAGCTCCCGTCTTTTTCTGGGAACAGGAAAATTCAATTCCAATGAAGTAATGGAAGAAGCTATTCTGGCTTCGGGTACAGAAATGGTAACTGTTGCCATGAAACGAATCGACATGGATAACAAAGAGGACGACATGCTGAAGCATATCATTCATCCGAATATTCAGTTATTGCCCAACACCTCCGGTGTACGTAACGCGGAAGAAGCTGTTTTCGCCGCACAACTGGCTCGCGAAGCTTTTGGAACAAACTGGCTGAAACTGGAAATTCATCCGGACCCGCGCTATCTGCTCCCCGACTCTATCGAAACACTGAAAGCTACGGAAGAACTGGTAAAACTGGGCTTTATCGTGTTACCTTATTGCCAGGCTGACCCTGTACTCTGCAAACGGCTGGAAGAAGCAGGCGCAGCTACCGTTATGCCGCTCGGTGCCCCCATCGGTACGAACAAAGGATTGCAGACAAAAGAATTCCTGCAAATCATTATCGAACAGGCAGGTATCCCGGTGGTAGTGGATGCCGGTATCGGCGCGCCAAGCCATGCTGCCGAAGCAATGGAACTGGGAGCTTCCGCTGTATTAGTGAATACTGCAATAGCCGTTGCCGGAAATCCGGTAGAAATGGCTAAAGCATTCAAAGCAGCTACAGAAGCCGGAAGACAGGCTTACGAAGCAGGATTAGGATTACAAGCCATCAACTTCGTAGCAGAAGCAAGTTCACCTCTAACGGCTTTTCTTGATTAAAACAAATAAACTATGGAACAAAAAATAAAATTCCCCCGCTCGCAGAAAGTCTATTTACCTGGTAAACTTTATCCGAATATCCGCGTTGCCATGCGGAAAGTGGAGCAAGTGCCCAGTGTCAGCTTTGAAGGCGAAGAAAAGATAGCAACACCAAATCCGGAAATATATGTATATGATACCAGCGGACCGTTCAGTGATGCGGAAATGAACATTGACCTCAAAAAAGGACTGCCCCGCATGCGTGAAGAATGGATCGTGAGTCGTGGTGACGTGGAACAGTTGCCTGAAATTACTTCGGAATACGGACAAATGAGAAGAGATGATAAAAGTCTCGATCACTTACGTTTCGAACACATCGCCCTGCCCTATCGCGCTAAAAAAGGGGAAGCAATCACCCAAATGGCGTATGCCCAAAGAGGAATTATCACTCCTGAAATGGAATACGTAGCGATCCGCGAAAATATGAATTGTGAGGAACTGGGAATTAAAACTCACATTACCCCCGAATTTGTTCGTCAGGAGATTGCGGAGGGACGTGCTGTACTACCGGCCAACATCAACCACCCGGAAGCTGAACCGATGATTATCGGACGTAACTTCCTTGTAAAAATCAATACGAACATCGGAAATTCGGCTACTACCTCCAGCATTGATGAAGAAGTGGAGAAAGCACTGTGGAGCTGTAAATGGGGTGGAGACACGTTGATGGATCTTTCCACAGGAGAAAACATCCATGAAACACGTGAATGGATTATCCGCAATTGTCCCGTACCGGTAGGCACTGTTCCTATTTATCAGGCACTTGAAAAAGTGAATGGCATAGTGGAAGACCTCACCTGGGAAATCTACCGGGACACATTGATTGAACAATGTGAACAAGGGGTAGATTACTTTACCATCCATGCAGGGATTCGCCGTCATAATGTTCATCTTGCCGATAATCGCTTGTGCGGCATTGTCAGCCGTGGAGGAAGTATTATGAGTAAATGGTGCCTCGTACACGATCAGGAAAGTTTCTTATACGATCATTTTGACGATATCTGTGATATTCTGGCACAATATGACGTAGCCGTGTCATTAGGTGACGGACTTCGTCCGGGTTCTATCTACGACGCAAACGATGAAGCGCAGTTTGCCGAACTCGATACCATGGGAGAACTGGTGCTCCGTGCCTGGGATAAGAATGTTCAGGCATTTATTGAAGGTCCCGGACACGTTCCGATGCATAAAATTAAAGAGAACATGGAACGTCAGATTGAAAAATGCCATGACGCCCCTTTCTACACGCTCGGCCCGTTGGTGACGGATATTGCTCCCGGATACGACCATATCACTTCTGCTATCGGTGCCGCACAAATCGGATGGTTGGGTACGGCTATGCTTTGTTATGTCACCCCGAAAGAACACCTTGCCTTACCTGATAAAGAAGACGTACGCGTAGGAGTTATTACCTACAAGATAGCCGCTCATGCCGCCGATTTGGCAAAAGGACACCCGAGTGCACAGGTACGCGACAACGCATTGAGTAAAGCTCGCTATGAGTTCCGCTGGAAAGACCAGTTCGACCTATCTCTCGATCCGGAACGGGCGCAGACCTATTTCCGTGCAGGACACCATATCGATGGAGAATATTGTACGATGTGCGGACCTAATTTCTGTGCAATGAGATTGTCACGCGATTTAAAGAAAAGTGCCAAAGGCAATAAATAATGAGTGGGGAGAAACAAAACGTCGGGCCACTGACCTACCTCTCTCCCCTCATTTTAATTTTCAATTTTTAATTTATAATTGAATAAAATGTTCTCAGACGAATTAGAAAAAATATCCTGGGAAGAGACGACAAAAGCCATCTATTCCAAAACAGATGCTGACGTACGCCGTGCGTTGGGTAAAAAAGAGCATCTGGATGTCAACGACTTTATGGCGCTGATTTCACCTGCCGCCACTCCTTATCTGGAAGTGATGGCACGCCTTAGTCAGAAATATACAATGGAACGGTTCGGTAAGACAATCTCTATGTTTGTACCGCTCTACCTGACTAATTCATGTACCAATTCCTGTGTCTATTGCGGTTTTCACATCAGCAATCCGATGAAGAGAACGATATTGACAGAGGAAGAGATTGTCAATGAATACAAAGCCATCAAACGGTTGGCTCCTTTTGAGAATCTACTGCTTGTAACCGGTGAAAACCCGGCCGCAGCAGGTGTCCCATACATTGCCCGGGCGTTGGATTTGGCAAAGCCTTATTTCAGCAACCTGCAAATTGAAGTAATGCCTCTTAAAGCGGAAGAATACAAGGAGCTAACCAATCATGGCCTGAACGGAGTGATCTGTTTTCAAGAGACTTACCATAAAGCAAATTACAAAACGTATCATCCAAGAGGCATGAAGTCAAAATTCGAATGGCGTGTAAACGGCTTCGACCGCATGGGACAGGCAGGTGTACACAAGATTGGTATGGGTGTCCTGATCGGCCTGGAGGAATGGCGAACCGACGTAACGATGATGGCTTATCATCTGCGTTATTTACAGAAACATTACTGGAAAACGAAATACAGCGTAAACTTCCCGCGTATGCGCCCGTCTGAAAACGGCGGATTCCAGCCGAATGTAGTCATGAATGACCGGGAACTCGCCCAACTTACATTCGCCATGCGAATCTTCGACCATGATGTAGATATCTCTTATTCTACCCGTGAGAGCGCAGAAATCCGAAACCACATGGCAACACTTGGCGTAACCACCATGAGTGCGGAAAGTAAAACTGAACCGGGAGGATATTTCAGTTATCCTCAAACCCTGGAACAATTTCACGTAAGTGATGAGCGAAAGGCGGTTGAAGTGGAACGTGATTTGAAAAAACTGGGTCGTGAACCCGTCTGGAAAGATTGGGATCAGTCTTTTGATTTTAAAAGATAAACAGATGCGATACGACAGACAAATTATACTTCCCGAAGTCGGAGAAGAAGGTCAGAAGAAACTGCAGGAAGCCAAAGTGCTTATTGTAGGCGTGGGAGGGCTGGGCTCTCCCATCGCTCTCTACCTGGCAGGTGCTGGTGTGGGATGCCTGGGGCTGGTAGATGATGACTTAGTAAGCGTCACCAACCTGCAACGACAAGTGCTCTATTCCGAAAAGGGGTTAGGTAAACCCAAAGCTATCTGTGCTGCGGAACGGCTCTCCGCTCTTAACAGTGAGATCGAAATACACCCCTACGCTGCCCGGCTGACGAAAGACAATGCGTATGATATCATTCAGGAATATGATATAGTGGTGGATGGCTGCGACAACTTTGCCACCCGCTACCTGATTAACGACATTTGCATTGCACAGAAAAAGCCCTACGTATATGGTGCTATCTGCGGTTTTGAAGGACAGGTTTCTGTGTTCAACTACGGAAATCAAAAGAAAAACTACCGGGATCTTTATCCCGATGAAGAAGAAATGCAACGGATGCCTCCTCCACCCAAAGGAGTGATGGGGGTTACTCCTGCCATTGTAGGGAGCATTGAAGCTACGGAAGTACTGAAAATAATCTGTGGTTTTGGTGATGTTTTAGCCGGCGAACTATGGACAATTGACCTGCGGACACTGCAATCTAACAAATTTTCACTATAAAGGTTGGTTTCTGACATAGTTAATTAGTAACTTTGCTAAACAATCCAATTTTAACAAAAGAAATGAAACTAATTGTAGTTACCACCCCTACTTTCTTCGTCGAAGAAGATAAGATTATTACCGCTCTTTTCGAAGAGGGGCTGGATGTCCTACATCTTAGGAAGCCGGAGACTCCGGC
>OGXO01001300.1_pt1 | contig 13816 bp, 10 predicted proteins | sample 1576321 | NCBI WGS metagenome assembly OGXO01 (sample SAMEA3541568, study PRJEB24748) | human gut metagenome | biome: human gut; feature: human-associated habitat; material: faeces | place: China | collected 2012 | reverse complement strand
GGACTGCGGCGCGAATGTCGAGTGCCGCCCCGAGATGCTGGCCGCTTTCGCTGTCTAGTGACAAAGGATACCGGGCCAGAGTTGTACGAAATAACTTTGACTGGGGAGCGGCTGCCAATCCTAAGATTCCTATGGAAGATCTGATCATTTACGAGCTGCATGTGCGGGGATTCACAAAAATGGCGGCTGACGTGACTGCTCCTGGCACCTTTCTTGGAATCCGGGAAAAGATCCCTTATCTGAAGGAGCTGGGGATCAATGCGATCGAGATGATGCCGATTTTTGAATTCGATGAGCTTAGCGACCGCAGAATCGTGAATGGGAAAGAGGTCTTGAATTACTGGGGATATAATACGGTCAGCTTTTTCGCGCCTAATACCAGTTATGCATCTGCAGTGGAGTATAACCGGGAAGGACTGGAACTGAAAGAGCTGATCAAGGCGCTGCATGAGAATGGGATTGAGGTGATTCTGGATGTTGTGTTTAATCATACGGCTGAAGGAAATGAGGACGGACCGTTTATCTCTTTTAAGGGCTTTGACAATAATATATACTATCTGCTGACGCCGGAAGGATATTATTATAACTTCAGCGGCTGCGGCAACACCATGAACTGCAACCATCCGGTGGTGCAGAGGATGATCATTGACTGTCTGCGGTACTGGGTCACTACCTACCGGGTGGATGGATTCCGGTTTGATCTGGCCTCGATCCTGGGGAGAAACGAAGATGGCTCGCCTATGGAAAATCCGCCGCTTCTGCAGGCGCTGGCAAGGGATTCTATCCTGGCGGACACCAAGCTGATCGCTGAGGCCTGGGATGCGGGAGGATTATATCAGGTAGGGGATTTTCCGGCCTTTCATCGCTGGAGTGAATGGAATGGACGCTACCGGGATGATTTAAGAGAATATTTAAAAGGAGATATCTGGTGTGCGGCTGCTGCGGCACGGAGGATTACCGGCTCCCTGGATCTTTATGATCCGGCTGTGCGGGGGCGGGGGGCGTCAGTGAACTTTATCAACTGCCATGACGGTTTTACGTTGTATGACCTGTATGCATATGACTGGAAGCATAATGAGGCAAACGGGTGGGAGAATACAGATGGCTGCAATGACAACCGCAGCTGGAACTGCGGAGCGGAAGGGGAGACAGAGAATGAAGAAGTCATAAAGCTCAGGATGCGGCTGATACGCAATGCCTGTGCAGTCCTTCTGACCAGCAGGGGAACACCGATGTTTCCGGCAGGAGATGAATTCTGCAATACGCAGTTTGGCAACAACAATGCCTACTGCCAGGATAATGAGATTTCCTGGCTGGACTGGGGACGGCTTCAGACATATCAGAAAATCTATCAGTTTTTCCGGCATATGATCGGATTCAGAAAGCGCCACCCGGCGATTCAGGGGACGGGAAAGGTGGCTGTCTGCGGATTCCCGGAGACCAGTCTTCACGGCAGGAAGCCATGGAAGGCAGATTACGAAAGCGATGGAGGAGTAGTGGCAGTCGTGTTTGCAGGATATGATCCGCATAGAAATCAGGATGATATTGTGTATCTGATCGTCAATGCGTTCTGGGAAGCGGCAGAAGTAGAGCTCCCCGGGCTGCCGGAGGGGCTGGCATGGCAGATGGAGATCAATACCGGGGCAGAAGGAGAAGAGTACCGGGATATTCCTCTGATAATCGGAAACAGCCGGGTGCTGGCGGGAGAACGCTCCGTCCTGATCCTGACGGCAGAAAAGAGCGGCAGCAGGAGAGAAGCAGCTAAGAAATCAGAAAGAAATTAAGAAAGCAATAAAAAGCAAAGAGAGGATAAAGAGAAAATGATTTTTTTAGGAAAAGAAGAGATCGAAGCATTGATTGATGTAAATATGATGATGGATCAGATTGAGGAGACCTACCGGATTTTTGGAAAGGGAGCTTATTATATGCCGCCCCGGCCGGTGATTGAACATGAAAACAAGACGTTAATTTATATGCCGTGCTATACGGATGAAATAATAGGGACAAAAATGCTGACGATGTTCCCGGAAAATGCAAAGCTTGGACTTCCTTCGATCGACGGGCTGGTGATTTTAAACGATGCGAAAACGGGGGCGCCTCTGGCAGTCCTGGACGGGCAGGCGGTGACGGCCTGGAGAACAGGAACCGTAGGAGGTGTTGCCATCCGTCATCTGGCGGGCAGGGACGCTCATACAGCCGGGATCATCGGGGCAGGCGTACAGGGATTCTATCAGGCCGTGTATGCCTGTGCGGCAAGAGATATCCATACCGTTTACGTGTACAATCACAGTGACAGAGATTTGACAGATTATCTGTGCAGGCTTAAAAAAGCTATTGATAATCCGGGGGTAAAGGTAGTACAATGTAAGACAGCGGAGGAACTGGTACATCGTAGTGATATTATTTGCACCACCACTCCTTCGAAGACACCGGTACTGCCTGATGATCCGGAGACTTTAAGAGGAAAATGCATCATAGCGATCGGATCTTATACGCCGGAAATGCGGGAAATCCCGGATGCTGTCTGGGATGTGGCCGAAAAGGTGTATATCGAGCTTCCGTATGCATGTGAGGAGAGCGGAGACTTAAGCCAGCCGCTTTCTGAGGGAAGGCTTGCGAAGGACAGAGTCGTTCTGATGAGCGATTACCTGGCATCTGGAGAACGGGAAGAATCGGGGAACGGAAAGACTACCTACTTCAAATCAGTAGGAATGGGTCTTTTTGATGTGTGCATTGCACAGAAAATATTAGAGATAGCAAAGGAGAGGTAACAATGAAAATCGTAGCAACAGAAAAAGCACCGGCAGCACTTGGACCATATTCACAGGGATATACCCACGGCGGTATGTTCTATTCAGCAGGACAGCTGGGCGCGGATCCGGCAACAGGAGACCTGGCAGAAGGAATCGAAGGACAGGCAGACCGTGCATGCCAGAATATGGCTGCTGTTCTGGAAGCTGCAGGAACATCCTTTGATAAGGTAGTAAAGACAACTTGTTTTCTGGCTGACATGGGAGATTTTGCAGCATTTAATGAAGTATATGCTAAATATTTCACCTCCAAGCCGGCAAGAAGCTGTGTGGCTGTAAAGACACTTCCAAAGAACGCACTGTGCGAGATCGAAGTGATCGCGGTGGTAGAAGAGTAAGGAAGGTGTAAAGAAAATGGCTGAACAGCAAAACGGATGTTCTCCATCTGACTGTGCAGGGTGTGCTCATGCTGATTCCTGCAGCAGCAAACCGCAGGATTTCCGCAAGCCGGCAAACGTACATTCCAGAATAAGGAAGGTGATTGCGGTAGTCAGCGGAAAAGGCGGCGTGGGGAAATCAATGGTGACGGCATCCCTGGCAAGGACCATGCGGGAACAGGGATTCAGTGTCGGAATCCTGGATGCCGATATCACGGGGCCGTCCATCCCGAAGATGTACGGGATCCACGGGACGGCTTCGGGGAACGGGGAAGAGATTTATCCGGCAGAGGCGAAGGATGGCACAAAAATCATGTCTGTCAACCTTCTTCTGGAAAACGAATCCGACCCGGTCATCTGGCGGGGACCGATTATCGCAGGTGTGGTGACTCAGTTCTGGACTGATGTGATCTGGGGAGATCTTGACTATCTCTTTGTAGACATGCCTCCGGGAACCGGTGACGTGCCTCTGACCGTTTTCCAGTCCCTTCCGGTGGACGGTGTGGTCATCGTCACTTCACCGCAGGATCTGGTACAGATGATCGTGAAAAAAGCATACCGCCTGTTTGTATTTCTTAATCTCCATTGAAAGATACTTCATTTGTTGAGCAGACATGAAATCACGGATAGGGCATAAGTTCGGTGCTTCATCATCTTGAGGACATGATGCTTCCAATGCCTGATAATATTCCAGTTTATCCTCTTTGAATATAGTGGCTAGAGGGAGTTGATGATAAGAGAGAATATAATTCATCAATAAGCGTGAAATTCTTCCGTTTCCATCGGCAAACGGATGGATGCTGACTAAATAAAAATGGGCGTCGAAAGCTAACTGATAGATAGAGTCGGGTGTCTGAACTTGTTTGATACGCTGATTTACTGATTCTCATAAGTATAACATGAACTTTAAACTCATAAATTCCACCAGTTTCACCTTATATCTGAAACATCGATGAATAAGGAGATAGCGGGTGAAAGCGTAGAAGAAATCAAGGTGAAATCTCCCGTTATTGCTTTCACCTTTCAAATTTGTTTATACCGGTTGCTGGGCATATAGAGCCACCGTACTGAATATATAGATTCAATATGGTAAGTATATAGATACAATGTGTTGAATATATAGATACACCAGCTCAAGCATTAGTGGCTGAAAATTAAGGTGTTAATCCCTTGTGTTCAGGCTGTTAATACCTGATGGATTATCTATTAATACCTGACAACAGATTTGCTATAAGCATATTCTTATTAGCTATAAGCATATCCGGATTAGCTATAATGATATTGTTTTTAGCTCAAGGGATATTTTTGAAAAAACAAGGTGAAACCGATAATGTCCAGTTTTACCTGAATTTGCCACTTGCTTTCACCCGCTATCTCTTTATTCATCGGCATTTCGAGAATCAGGTGAAATCGATGAATAGTAATGGTCTTATAGTGGCATTTATGATACTTTATCTCAAAAAGTAGTGAAAAGTAATCAAAAACAATAGCCTGAAAGCAGACTTCTTTGCTTTCAGGCTATCGCTTTCAGCCGGAATCCCGATAATTAGCTACTTTCAGAAAGAAACTGAAGGCTGAAACCGGGATGGCGACAATTTTATAGAGAAAGGATTATTGCTCTTTAGAGAAAGAATAAGGCATATCCTCTTCTTTCGTTCCTCTGTTCTTATTCGGTTGGTTACCCATATCCACTTTGATAGTGCCACCTTTGAATAAGTCTTCGTGACGGAGATAATTCTTGGTATAATCAGTACCATTAACATTCAGCGAGTTGACATAGAAATTCTTTTTGCTGTTGTTCGGAGCATCAATCACTAAACTGTTTCCATTCTCGAAGTGGAGCGTAGCTTTCTTGAATAACGGGGCACCTATGATATACTCGTCCATTCCCGGGCAAACAGGGTAGAATCCCAGTGCCGAAAATACATACCAGGCGGAAGTCTGCCCGTTGTCTTCATCGCCGCAATAACCGTCCGGGCCTGGAGTGTACATTCTGTCCATAACCTGACGCAACCAGTATTGGGCTTTCCAAGGTTGTCCTGCATAGTCATATAAATAAATCATGTGCTGAATCGGTTGATTGCCATGTGCATAGTTACCCATATTCATCACAGTCATTTCACGGATTTCATGAATCACTTGGCCGTAGTAGCTATCATCAAAAATAGGAGGTACGGCAAAAACAGAATCCATCATGGTGATAAGCATCTCTTTTCCGCCCATCAAGTCAATCAATCCTTGAGGATCGTGGAATACAGACCAAGTATAGTGCCAGCTATTTCCTTCCGTAAAGGCGTCTCCCCATTTCAGTGGAGAAAAAGGAGATTGGAATGTACCATCTTCGTTGCGTCCACGCATTAACTTAGATTCCTTATCGAAAAGATTCTTGTAGTTCATGGCACGTTTTGCGAAAAGATTAATCTCTTTTTTCGGACGTTTAAGTTCCTTTGCCAGTTGGTAGATACACCAGTCATTGTATGCATATTCCAACGTGCGTGCGGCGTTCTCATTGATTTTTACATCGTATGGCACGTAACCCAGTTTATTGTAATATTCATATCCCAAACGTCCTGTTGATGATACTTGTGGATGTACATTCTCCGTTCCGTGAATCAGCCCTTCATACAATGTTTTTATATCGTCCACTTTCACTCCTTTCATGTAAGCATCCACTAAGACAGAAGCAGAGTTGTTACCAACCATACAGCCTCTGTGCCCCGGACTTGCCCATTCCGGGAAGAAACCGCTCTCTTTATATGTATTGATCAGACCTTCCTGCATTTCCTTGTTGACTGACGGGTACATTAGGTTCAATAACGGGAATAGGCAACGGAAAGTATCCCAAAAGCCTGTGTCGGTATACATATACCCCGGTAATACTTGCCCATTATAAGGACTGTAATGAACAGGTTGTCCGGCAGCATCCAGTTCGTAGAATTTGCGTGGGAAGAGCAATGAACGATATAAACAAGAATAGAATGTGCGATATTGGTCGAGATTGCCTCCTTCTACTTCTATTTTGCCTAATACTTGGTTCCACGCTTCTTTTCCTTTTTGGGCTAGCTGTTCGATATTATCTTTGCCCAACTCTTTCATATTCAAAGCTGCCTGTTCAAAACTGATGAAAGAAGAAGCAATTCTTGCATGTACTTGTTCGCCCTTATGTGTTTGGAAACCAATAATGGCTTCGGCATGATCTGTTGTCTGTTCGGTAACATTTTCCTGCAGATTGCCATTGACTACCGTAGCTTTATATGTGAAAGGCTTGTCGAATTCAATAATAAAGTAATTTTTAAAGTTTTCGGGAACTCCACCGCTGTTGCGAGTCGTGTAACCGATAATCTTGTTTTCTTCCGGAATAACCTTAATATACGATCCCTTATCAAAGGCGTCCACTACAACATACGAATGATCGTTTTCCGGAAAAGTGAAACGGAAAAGAACTGCACGCTCGGTTGGAGCCATTTCTGTCACTACATCATGCTCTGCAAGATATACTTTATAATAATAAGGAGTGGCAGTTTCTCCTTTGTGGGCAAACCAACTGGCACGCTTCTCTTCATTGAATTCCGGTTTGCCTACTACAGGCATAATAGAGAATTGTCCGTAATCATTAATCCACGGACTGGGTTGATGTGTTTGTTTAAATCCACGAATCTTATTAGCCGTATAAGTGTATTGCCATCCGTCTCCCATCTTTCCTGTTTGTGGAGTCCAGAAATTCATCCCCCACGGACGGGCAATGGCCGGATAAGTATTACCTGTTGATAACTCGAAACTAGATTGAGAACCCATAAGCGGATTGACATACTGCGTCCAGTCTTTGGCTTTTGCAAAGACGATACAACTTAATGCGCATACTAATAGGAGATACTTTTTCATGGTCTTATTTATTATTTATGGCTCAATCGAATCAGAAATCGATTGAGCCAATTTATTTTTCAAGGTTTTGTTTTTTTTATTCAATTTGAACAGCTAGTACCAACTCATTCCTCTTCTTTGGAGGAGAGAGCTGGAGAGAGGACTCCCCATTTCGTAGGATGATCGGTCATCTTGATTTCCATCGTTCCTCCATTCGCAATATCCTGATGGTTAAAGAATGGAATGTTTAGAGCTTTACCGTTCAGCAATACACTTTCAATGTATTTATTCTTTTTCCCATTATTCTTTACTACAATACTGAAAGTCTTTCCTTCAGGCAGATTGATAACTGCTTTGTCGAAGGCAGGACGTCCGATGGAATATACCGGCTTGCCGGGACATACCTGATAGAATCCCATAGAGTTGAGTATATACCAGGCAGACATCTGACCGCAGTCCTCATTACCCGAAAGACCGTCTATACTGTTGGTATACTGACTTCGGTAAACGCTATCCACCAACTCTTGAGTTCTCCAAGGATGGTTAACGTAGTTATATAGATGGATCACATGGTGACTTGGTTCGTTTCCATGTGCATATTGCCCGATAAGTCCGCTGATATCTGATGAGGTTGTCTCACCTTCAAGTGATGAATCGGCCGAGAATAAGGAATCGAGTTTCTGGACAAAAGCATCTTCTCCACCCATCAGATTGACTAATCCTTCTACATCATGCGGCACAAACCAAGTCCATTGCCAAGCTGTTCCTTCACAATAATCATCGCTGCGGTGAGTAGATGCACGCGGATTGAATGGAGTACGCCATTCACCTTTTGAGTCCAGTCCACGCATGAAGCGGATTGATTTGTCGAAATAAAATTCGTACGCCTTGGCAAAGCGTTCATACTTTGCTTTGGATTCAAAATCACTCATTGCTTCTGCAAAGATAGAGATACACCAGTCATCATACGCATATTCCAGAGCTTTGGCCACTGATTCGTTTTCGCGGTCACAAGGGATATATCCGATGGCATTCTTATAATATTTTGCTTTAGGCATGAGATGAGGCAATACCAAATCCGGACATTTGATGCCGGTAGTGTCATATTCGGCGGCACGCAGGCAGGCTTTATAAGCCTCTTTGGCATCAAAATTGCGATACCCTTTCATGTAGGCATCCACGATGACCGGAACAGCATGATAACCAATCATAGTGCCGGTGTAATTGGAAGCCAAGTCCCACATGGGGTATATCCCACCTTCCTGATGCTTCTTAATTAACGAATTGATAAAGTGATTATTCAGATCAGGATCAATGATAGTCATTAGCGGATGTAGCGCACGGAAAGTATCCCATAAAGAAAATACAGTGTATATCGGATTAAGGGTGTCTCCTTGATGCACTTCAAGATCCATTCCTAAATAACGTCCGTCTGCATCAGTGAACAGATTTGGACTGATTCCCGTATGATAGAGGGCCGTGTAGAAGATGGCTTTATCTTCTTTATCGGAAGTTGTAATATCAATTTTGGAAAGATATTCATTCCATGCCGTACGTGCGTCTTTACGTACTTTCTCGAAATCCCATCCGGGAATTTCTGATTCAACGTTCTTCCGTGCACCGGCAATATCGACAGCGGACACACCTACTTTAACAAGAACCTGCTCGTCTTTACTGGTGTTGAAATGCAATAATGCTTTGCAGACAGGAAGCCGTTTGCCATTGTCCATGGTGATAGAATCCGTAACGAGCGTATAAGAGAATGGCTTGGAAAATTTAGCGTAGAAGTTGATATATTGGTCGAAAGCCCAATAAGTTGTTTTCTTGTGTCCACAGATTTCCGTATCGCTTATTACTTCTATTTCCATCTCGGAGTTAGTCTGTCGTTGCAGGCTGTAATCCAGGTCGATGATAAATCCGGATTCGGCGTTTTCGGGAAAAGTATAGCGATGGATTGCTCCTCGTTTGGTGGATGAAATTTCAGCTTTCACCTGGTAAGTATCAAGAAAGACAGAATAATATCCTGGTTCTGCGATTTCATTCTTATGTGAGAAAGAGGAAGCGTATGCTAGGCGTTGGCTTTGGGGATCGGTTGTACGATATTGTTGTTTACCCACAGTTGGCATGAGCAAGACATCTCCATAGTCGCAACAACCTGTACCGCTGACGTGGGTGTGTGAGAAGCCATTGATGGTAGAGTCGGCATAATAATAACCGGAACAAGCATCCCAACCATCGATCCGGGTGTCCGGACTGGGCTGAATCATCCCGTGGGGAACTACCGCTCCGGGGAAGGTATGACCATGTCCACCGGTACCGATGAAAGGGTTGACGTAAGCACTATAGTCTTTTACATTAGTGGGGGCTGTACAGGAGCTAAGTGTGAATAAACCTCCTAAACATCCTACTATTAGGAATGTTTTTAATTTCATGGTATTAATAGCTTTTAAGTTTTAGCCGGTTCATCTTTTACTTCTTATTTGGGAGAAATGAAGATATTGTTTCCGACAATTTTATAATCAATAGGTATAGAGTTTTGCAATGATTTCAACACTGACTCGATATTCGATTTCCTTTTCAGTACACCGGAGTAAGTTTTACCCGTCTGAATGTCAGGAGACAGAATGATTTTCACATCATAGAAACGCTCCAGCGCTTTGGTGATGGTGAAGATATCTGCTTTTTGGAATGGAATCAGATTATCGTGCCAAACAGCATCCAACTTGGCATCCACTTGTTTCACGGTCAATCGTCCATTATTTTTGTTCAGTTCTGCACGTTGTCCCGGAGTGAGGATAATCTGCCCCTCTTCCTTATTGCCTTTTACTTCAATCTCACCTTCAATAAGTGTCGCCTCTGCTATTCGGCAACGTTTATCGGATTTTAAATTGAACGTAGTTCCCAATACGCGTACGCGTATTGCATCACTTTGAACGGTGAATGGCTTATGGCGGTTTTTGGTGACCTCAAAATAAGCTTCTCCTTCCAGGTAGACATTGCGTTCCTTTTCGGAGAACTCACGTGGATATTTCAAGGTTGCTGCATTGTTCAGCCAAACCTTGCTACCATCCGGTAAGACTACCTCCTTAACAATGCCTTCGCTGGCTACTGCAACCATCATTTGTTGATTGTTTCCGTTTTGATAGAACCAATATCCGACTCCACCACCCATGACCAACATCACAGCAATCACTGCGGCATATTTCATCCAGCGATGCATGCTTAGTATTTTGCTCTGTTTACCTTTCTCTTCGTCCAGCTTTTTATAGAGTTGTTTTTCCGCACGAAGTATCCGTTGTTCATCAGTGTACTGGTCGAATTTACCCAAATGATAAATTTCTTCCATACGAAAGAGCTGGCGGGCATTTTCTTCCGATTCCTTCATCCAGGCATTGACCTCGATAAGCTCTTCTTCAGAACACTGTCCTGTCAGATATCTGTTTATTATTTCTTCACTCAGATTACTCATTTTCTTTTCCTTCATATTAGTAATACAATTCAAAACGCAAAAACACTTATTATAATCGCCATAAAAATAAGAAAAGAATCGTCCAAAGAGGATCAAGTCGGCCACGCAAGTATTTTAAAGCCTTATACATATGGGCTTCCACCGTGCGGAGTGAAACTCCGAGAATATCGGCTATTTCCTTGTTTTTCATATCATGTAGATAGCTAAGTTTGAAAACCTCTTTGCATTTGTCAGGGAGTTCATTAATTGCATCATGAATTTCTTTGCGGAGTTCCTTATCTTCGATCCTCCGAATTACTTCGTTGTTGTCCGGTTGATAGAATTCTGCGCGTCTTTGGTTGATTTCTTCCATGGCAACACAATAACCTTCTTCCACACTGCGGTGTTTCAAGACGTTAAGGGCACGGGTGTAAACGGCACGATAGAGAAAGGCCTGGATTTGGTCGCCTATCTCTATGTGGTCTTTTCGCTTCCATAATTCTACAAATACGTCCTGCACTACATCCTCTGCTTCTTCTTCTTCTCCCACCAAACGGGTTGCATAGAAAATCAGGCTGGGATAGTACCGGCGAAATAGTGCTTTATAGGTTATATCGAAGTTTTCGTTCATTCTCTCAATTGGTTGTTCAGGTTTGGCTTATGGGTTATTTTCTTCGAATATGACTCCAATTGCTTTAGGGGTGTTACTCATTTCGAATTCGACAGTCGCTCCACTCATGATTTGCTCGTGAGTAAGATATGTTTTGTCATACGTTTTTCCATCTATTTTGATGGATTGGATATAGATATTTTCTTTGTTCACTTTGGGGGCCAGTACGGTGAAAGTTTTTCCATTCGCCAGATGTAATTGCATTTCCGGGAATAGGGGAGTACCTATCTCGTATTTTCCACTGACGGGATTGACGGGGTAGAATCCCATCGCACTGAATACATACCATGCTGACATCTGTCCGCAATCTTCGTTGCCACAAAGACCGGCAGGTTCGTTCTTGTAGAGCTCGTTCATCACTTTGGCTACATATTCTTGTGTGCGATTTTCGTGTCCTATAGCATTGAACAGATAAATAACGTGATGGCTCGGTTCATTGCCATGCGCGTACTGACCTATCATTCCCGTGCTGAAGAGGGGGAGTTCGGCATCTGCTGCCGGATGGTAGGTGAACATGCTGTCCAGTTTTTCGGCAAATCTGTTTTTACCGCCTACAAGGTTTATCAGTCCGTCAACGTCGTGTTGTACCGACCAGAAATATTGCCATCCGTTGCTTTCGCAGATGTGTGGCGTATAGTCATCGGCTTTGAAGTCCTTGATAAAGGTGCCTTTGTCGTCACGTGGCTGCATGAAAGAGGTGGCGGGGTTGTAGACGTTCTTGTAGTTCTGCGAACGTTTGTAGAATGTCTCGGCGATGTCCTGCTTGCCCATCTTCTTTGCCATTTCGGCGATGCAGTAATCGTCGAAGGCATATTCCAGTGTCTTGGATAATGACCAGTTTTCGGCGTTGTAGTGGTCGGTCACGTTGTAGGGGATGTATCCCAGTTTCTTGCAGAGTCCGATGCCGCGGTAGTTGTCGAGGTTGGCGGTTGCTACACAGGCGTTCAATGCTTTCTCTGCGTCAAAATTGCCGATACCTTTCAGATAGGCGTCTACAATAACAGGAACAGCATGATAACCGATCATCATGTCTGTTTCACTTCCGTAGAAGTTCCACACCGGTAGGCGGCCATTCTGTTCGTAGAAGGCGATGAAGGATTTCACCATGTCGTTGACACGTTCCGGTTCGGTGTAGGTGAAGAGCGGATGGGCGGCACGGTAGGTATCCCACAGGGAGAAGGTGCTATAATTAACCCAGCCGTCGGTCTGGTGTACTTTCTTATCGGGACCGTAGTAAGCTCCGTCTACATCACTGTAAATAGTTGGAGCAATCATTGAGTGATAGAGAGCGGTGTAGAAGTTCACTTTATCGTTCTCATTATCACCTTTTATTTCAATCTTTCCGAGCTGGCGGTTCCAGTTTGCTTTTGTTTCCGCCAAGTATTTGTCGAAGTCATTTTCGGGGACTTCAGCTTGCAGGTTTTTGGCTGCTCCTTCCATACTGACACCGGAAATGGCAGTGTTTACTAATATCTGTTCATCCTTTTGGGTATTGAAATCGAAGCGGGCGATAACAGCGGTGCCGATACGTTTATTGTCTTTGGTGATGGCAGTTGTGTCCAGTTCTATTTTCTCAAAAGGCTTGGAGAATCGGGTGCGGAAATAGATGTGTTGATCGCGTGCCCAGCCGTCGGAGAAACGGTAACCTTGAATGGTGACGGAGTCTACGACTTCAATATGAGAATCGTTGGTAAAATCCCAGTTCATGGCTTTCTTCAGATTTAAGAAGATAGCAGATTGGGCTTCCGGAAACGTATAACGTTGGATACCACAACGCTCGGTGGCAGTCAGTTCGACGTTGATGTTATAATCAGTCAGGCGTACTTGATAATAACCGGCATGAGCACTTTCATCCTTGTGGGAGAATTTAGAATGGATGCCAAGTGGTGCTTCCGCTTCTTTGTAGGGAAGAGTGACAGGCATGAAAGAGATGTCATACAAATCTCCCGCTCCAGTGCCGGAGAGATGCGTGTGGCTGAAACCGGCAATCGTACTGTCCGGATAGAAATAACCGGTACAAAATGATAGATACGGTGCAGTTCGTCCGGAATCCGGATAGATCGGAAGAAAAAACAAAAAATAATTAAAGCCTAACTTTTTGGGGGCATCCGGGGAGTCCGTTGTCCGGGCTAAGTTGCACCATGCCGAAAGGAGCTTGGGCACCAGGATAAGTGTTTCCAGTGAAGTCTGTTCCGATAAATGGATTTACATAAGATGTGTAATCTATTTCGTGTTTCTCTTGCGTAGGGGTACAAGAAATGAGCATGCAGGTTAACAGCAGGCATAGATAAGCAGGTGTTCTCATCATTCTTTAGGTATTAGTGATTACTTATTTTATTTATTTGAAGGATAAGAAAAATAATTAATCTGGTCACAAAGGTAGAAAAAAACTGTGACAAGCCTAAATTATAAGCTAATATTTTTAGAAAGAGACAAATAGACTTCTGTTTTTTACCGGGTTTGTTGGTTTTTGGGGGAGGGTAGGAAATATTCTTCCCCGATGCTTTTATAGGGGATTCAAAAGGGGATTCAAGCCGAAATTGTTGTTGGTGAATTCCCTTCTGTAAAATAGTGACGCTATCCGATGCAAATAGTGACGCTATATGCCAGCGCCGCCATATCCGCCAGCGCCTCGCAGTCGACCTCGACG
>OGXO01001296.1_pt1 | contig 13825 bp, 14 predicted proteins | sample 1576321 | NCBI WGS metagenome assembly OGXO01 (sample SAMEA3541568, study PRJEB24748) | human gut metagenome | biome: human gut; feature: human-associated habitat; material: faeces | place: China | collected 2012 | reverse complement strand
ACTGGCTGCGGTGGCACTCGTCAAACACAAGAACAACGTGCTTGTTATAAATCGGATGGGTTTTATTCTTCGTAATGAATACATCCAGTTTCTGAATGGTTGTTACGATAATTCGGGAAGTATTGTCCTCAAGCTGTCTTTGCAGGACTGCAGTACTCTTGTTGCCGTTGGCAGCACCTTTTTCAAAGCGGTCATATTCCTTGACCCAGCAGGCCCTCCCGGCTGTCCGCCGGGATGCACTCCAGAAGCCGGGGCGGACACTCCACCCGCAGACAGCGGCTCTCCAGTCCGTCGGTGAAGCCCCCCACGGCATCGGGATGGCTGTCGGTATAGGGGAGATAGGGCTTGATGTCAAAAATGGGCGTGCCGTCCATCAGGTCTGCGCCGCAGACATGGAGCACCGGCCCCAGCGCCTCACTCTGCTCCACCCGCTCCAGCCGCACCGAGGACAGGCCCAGATGGTTGGGACGGAAGGGAGAGCGGGTGGCAAAGACCCCCATGCGGCGATTGCCCCCCAGGCGGGGCGGCCGCACCGTAGGGGACCAGTCCTGCCGGATGGCCCCGGAGAACTGCCAGATGATCCAGAGATGGGAGAAATCCTCCAGTCCCCGGACGGCGTCCGGGTTCCGGTAGGCCGGTTCAAAGACGATGCGGCCCCGCAGCTGTGGCACCAGCCCGCTCTGGCGTGGCACTCCGAACTTCTCCGGCAGCTCCGTATGGATGCGGGCGATGACCTGTAATGATTCCATCACAGCTCCCTCCGTCCGGTGTCGGTGAGGTGGGAGAGGATATCCTTGGGCAGACGGCTCAGACGCAGAGCCTGCCCCGCCACGATCAGCAGGATGCCCGCCGCCAGCGGCATGGCGCTGCGGAAATAGGTAGCCAGCACAAAGGCCAGAAACATCAGGCCCACCAGCCCCATCTGGAGCCGGGAATTGCGGCTCTCCACCGCTTGGAGGGTCTCACTCTTGCGGTACACCACACCGTCATAGGTGAACTCCCCCGTGGCGGAGGGATCGTGGTACAGGGTCTTGGTGAAGTACTGCCACCGGGTCAGGGGGCAGTACTGCTCCTTTTTCTTCCCCATGGCTTACTCCTCTGCCGGGGCGGCTTCCTTCTCCGTCTCCCGGTCCGCCAGCGCCATGGAGATGACGTGGTCGCCCTCCTCCTTAAAGCGCATGACGATAACGCCCTGCGTGGCCCGGCCGGCGATGCGGATGCTGTCTACCGCCGTGCGGATCAGGATACCCGCCTGCGTCATCAGCAGCAGGTCCTCCTGCCCGTCCACCACCTTGATGCCCACAATGGGGCCGGTCTTTTCCGTGACCATATAGTTGCGGATACCGAGACCGCCACGGCTGGTGATGCGGTACTCCTCCACCGGGGTGCGCTTGCCGTAGCCACGCTCCGTGATGGAGAGCACCGTCTTGCCGGCCTCGGCTCTGGCGGCGCCCACCACATAGTCCCCCTCCCGCAGGCGGATGCCCCGGACGCCCACGGCGGTGCGGCCCATGGCACGCACGTCCGTCTCGTCGAAGCACACCGCCTGACCGTCGTGGGTGGCAATGAGGATGCGCTGGCTGCCGTCGGTCTCCTGCACGTTGATGAGCTCGTCGCCCTCGTCCAGCGTCAGGGCCCGGATGCCGTTGTTGCGGATATTCTTCAGCGTCTCCACCGGCAGGCGCTTCACCGTACCGTTGCGGGTAGTCATGAAGAGGTACAGCTGGCCCTCCCCGGCCTCCCGGTAGTGGAGCATGGTCTGGATCCTCTCCCCCTGCTCCACCTGCAGGATGTTGACGATGTTGGTGCCTCTGGCGGTCTTGCCGCTCTCCGGGATCTGGTAGCCCTTCTTGCGGTAGACCTTGCCGGTATCGGTGAAGAACAGGAGATAGTCGTGGGTGGAGGCGGTGAACACATCCACCACGGTATCCTCGTCACGGGTGGTGATGCCCTTCTTGCCCATGCCGCCCTTGCTCTGGGCGGCGTACTCGCTGACGGCGGTGCGCTTGATGTAGCCGTTCTCCGTCAGGGTAAAGACGCACTCCTCCTCCTCGATGAGGTCCTCGATGTCGATCTCGTCCTCCACGTCCTGAATTTCCGTCTTGCGGTCGTCGCCGTACTTCTCGGCAATGGCGGACAGCTCCTCCTTCAGGATGGAGCGCACCAGAGCGTCGTCGGACAGCACCTTCAGGAAGTAGGCGATCTTCTCCTCCAGCTCCTTGTACTCTGCTTGCAGCTTCTCACGATCCAGCCCCTGCAGCGCCTTCAGGCGCATATCCAGAATGGCCTGTGCCTGCACATCGTCCAGCCCGAAGCGGGACATAAGGTTCTCCTTGGCGTTGTCGTAGCTGGTGCGGATGATGTGGATGACCTCGTCGATGTTGTCCTGTGCGATGAGCAGACCCTCCAGCAGATGAGCACGGGCCTGTGCGTCCTTCAGGTCATAGCGGGTGCGACGGACGATGATCTCCTCCTGAAAGGCCAGATATTCGTCGATGATGTGCCGCAGGGAGAGGATCTTCGGCTGGGACTGGTTATTCACCAGCGCCAGCATATTGATGGCGAAGGTGGTTTGCAGCTGGGTCTGTGCAAACAGGCGGTTGAGTACCACCTGCGGATTGGCGTCCCGCTTCAGCTCGATGACGATCCGCATACCGTTGCGGTCCGTCTCGTCCCGGATGTCGGAGATGCCCTCCAGACGCTTGTCCTCCACCTGATCGGCCATGCTCTTGATGAGCATCCGCTTATTCACCTGATACGGCAGCTCCGTGACGATGATGCGGGTGCGGTCATGGCCGAACTCCTCGAACTCGTGGCGGGCCCGCATCACCACCCGGCCACGGCCGGTGGCATAGGCGGCACGGATGCCGCTGCGGCCCATGATGAGGCCACGGGTGGGAAAGTCGGGACCCTTGATATAGGTCATCAGGTCCGCCAGCGTGGCATCGGGATCATCCAGCACGTGGATGCAGGCTCCGATGACCTCCCGCAGGTTGTGGGGCGGGATATTGGTGGCCATACCCACGGCGATGCCGGAGGAGCCGTTGACCAGCAGATTGGGGAAGCGGCTGGGCAGCACACGGGGTTCCTTGCGGCTCTCGTCAAAGTTGGGGTCCCAGTCCACGGTGTCCTTCCGGATATCCCGCAGCATTTCATTGGAAATTTTGGAAAGACGTGCCTCGGTATAACGGTAGGCAGCCGGGGGATCGCCATCCACGGAGCCGAAGTTGCCGTGGCCGTCCACCAGCATATAGCGCATGGAGAAATCCTGCGCCAGACGCACCAGAGCGTCGTAGACGGAGGCGTCGCCGTGGGGGTGATACCGGCCCAGCACGTCGCCCACGCAGGTGGCGGACTTCTTAAAGGGGCGGTCGCTGGTGAGGTTGTCCTCGTACATGGCGTAGAGAATACGCCGGTGGACGGGCTTCAGACCGTCCCGCACGTCGGGCAGCGCCCGGCCCACGATAACGGACATGGCGTATTCGATGTAGGACTTCTCCATCTCCGGCACCAGCGAGCGCTCGACGATGTGCTGGTCCGGGAAGCGGATCTCCTCGGGATCGTATTGGGGCTTCTTACTCATATATTGTTACTCCTTGTCAGAGGATTGGGGATCAATAATCCAGATTCACGGCGTACTTGGCGTTCTTCTCGATGAACTCCTTTCGGGGCTCCACCTTCTCGCCCATGAGGACGGTGAAGGTCTCGTCCGCCTTGACGGCATCGTCCAAGGTGATGCGGCGCAGAGTGCGCTTCTCCGGGTCCATGGTGGTCTCCCACAGCTCGTGGGGGTTCATCTCGCCAAGGCCCTTATAGCGGTTGATGTCGATCTTCACATTGGGGTTGCCGTCCCGCATCTCGGAGGAGATGGCGTCCCGCTCCTCGTCGGTGTAGGCCACCCGCTGCTGCTTGCCACGTGTCAGCTTATACAGCGGCGGCACGGCGGAATAGACGTAGCCCTCCTCGATGAGGGGCCGCATGAACCGGAAGAAAAAGGTCAGCAGCAGCGTCCGGATATGGGCGCCGTCCACGTCGGCATCGGCCATGATGATGATCTTGTGATACCGCAGCTTATTCAGGTCGAACTCCTCCCCGATGCCGGCGCCCAGCGCCGTGATCACCGGCTGGAGCTTGTCGTTGCCGTACACCTTGTCGGCTCTGGCCTTCTCCACGTTCAGCATCTTGCCCCACAGGGGGAGGATGGCCTGGAACCGGGAGTCACGGCCCTGGGTGGCGGAGCCGCCTGCGGAGTCGCCCTCCACGATATAGATTTCTGTCAGCTCCGGGTTATTCTCGTTGCAGTCCCGCAGCTTATCCGGCATGGCGGCGCCGCCCAGCGCCGTCTTGCGGCGGATGGACTCTCTGGCCTTGCGGGCGGCCTCTCTGGCGCGGTTGGCCGTCAGCGCCTTATCCAGAATGGTGCGGGCCACCACCGGATGCTCCTCCAGATACACCGACAGCTGGTCGGAGACAAGGCCGTCCACCAGCGTGCGGATATAGGCGTTGCCCAGCTTGGCCTTGGTCTGGCCCTCGAACTGGGCCTCCGTCAGCTTCACGGAGATCACGGCGGTGATGCCCTCCCGGACGTCCTCGCCGGAGACCTTGTCCCCCTCCTTGATCATGCCGTACTTGATGCCGTAGGCGTTGAGCACACGGGTCAAGGCCGCCTTGAAGCCCGTCTCGTGCATACCGCCCTCCGGGGTGTGGATGTCGTTGGCAAAGGAGACCATGGTCTCGGCGTAGCTATCGTTATACTGCATGGCGATCTCCGCCGTGGAGTCCCCCTTGGCGCCGGCCATGTAAATGACCTCCTCGTGCAGCGGGGTCTTGTTGCGGTTGATCCAAGTAACGAACTCCCGGATGCCGCCCTCGTAGCACATGGTGTCCTCCTGCTCCTGTCCGGCGCGGCGGTCAGCAATGGAAATTCGCAGACCGGCGTTCAAAAACGCCTGCTCCCGCATCCGGGTGTGGAGGGTCTCGTAGTCGTACTCCAGCGTGTCAAACATCTCGCCGTCGGGCTTGAAGCGGACGATGGTGCCGGTGTGGTCGGTGTCACCGATGACGGTCATCTCCTGGGTGATGGCGCCACGGGAAAACTTCATCTGATAGATCTTCCCGCCCTTGTGGACCTCCACCTCCAGCCACTCGGAGAGGGCGTTGACCACGCTGGCGCCCACACCGTGAAGTCCGCCGGAGACCTTATAGCCTCCGCCGCCGAACTTGCCGCCGGCGTGCAGTACGGTATATACCACCTCCAGCGCCGGGCGGCCGGTCTGCTTCTGGATATCCACGGGGATACCACGGCCGTTATCGGTGACGGTGATGGTGTTGCCCTCGTTGATGGTAACGGTGATATCCGTGCAGTAGCCCGCCAGCGCTTCATCGATGGCGTTGTCCACGATCTCGTAGACCAGATGGTGCAATCCGGAGGCGGAGGTGGAGCCGATATACATACCGGGGCGCTTACGCACCGCCTCCAGTCCCTCCAGCACCTGAATTTCCGAAGCGTCATACTCCGTGGTGACGGCGGTTACTTTTTCCAGTTCAGACATGGGTTCTTTCCTTTCCTTGCCCGCCGGTGACGGCAGGTTGATCGTTTTCCGTGCGCTTCTGAAGCGTCTGTGTGTTCAGCTGGGAGATATAGACCAGCTGCTTATGGTAAGGGTGGTCGCACACCAGAAATGACTTGGGGATATCGTCGCAGGCGTCCAGCACCACGCCGTCCTTCTCCGCCCGCTCCAGAAACTCTCTGGTCCGGGGGGACTGGGAGGTGATGTCCAGATCGAACACGCCGATGATGCGGCGGCGGCTGACCATGACGTTCTTGCCGATGTGCAGATAGCTCATGTCAGCACCTCCCCGCCACGGATATGGAACACCTTGCCGGAGAGCAGGGTGTCCAGCCGGTCGTTTTCGCAGCAGGTGATGAACACCTGCCCCCCGGCGATGCGGTTGAGGACGTACTCCTGCCGCCGGGGATCCAACTCCGACAGCACGTCGTCCAGCAGCATGATGGGATATTCCCCCATGGTGTTTTTATGAATTTCCCGATCCGCCAGCTTCAGGGCCAGCGCCGCCGTGCGGACCTGTCCCTGTGAGCAGAACTGCCGGGCGCTGCGGCCGTTGACCAGCACTTCCAGATCGTCCTTATGGGGGCCGGAGAGGCACAGCCGGGAGGCGATCTCCGCCTGCTCATGGCTCTGCTGATGCTCCATCAAGGCCGCAAACAGCTGCTCCTGCGGGAGGAAGGGGTCGTGAACGGTGCTGACCGTCTGATATCGCAGCTCCAGCTCCTCCCGCTGGCCGGAGCACTCGTAGTGGGCCTGCGCCGCATACTCCGCCAGCGCCCGGCAGTAACGGGCCCGGTAGTGCATCAGCACCGCTCCCACCTGACACAGCCGCCGGTTGAAGTCCGGCAGGGTGGCCAGCAGCTGGGGGTAGTCGCCGCTGTCCCGGAGAATGCGGGTCTTGTGCTCATAGAGCCGGTGGTATTCCGCCAGTGCCTCCCCGTACCGGGGCCGCAGCTGGCAGAGGGACAGGTCCATGAACCGCCGGCGGGCGGCAGCCCCCTCCCGGATGAGCATCAGATCCTCCGGGGAGAAGAACACGGTGTGCAGCACGTCGGAGAGGGCGGCGTTGTTCTTAGCGGGAACGCCGTTGACGCTGGCCTTGCGGCGGCGGCCACGGAACAGCTCCACCTCCGTGCGGAACTCCCGGTCCCGTGTAAACATCTGCCCCAGAATGTAGGCCTTGTCCCGGTCGAAGCCGATGAGCTCCCGATCCGCTCTGGCCCGTGGTGACTTGCCGCAGGAGAGATAGACCATGGCCTCCAGCAGATTCGTCTTGCCCTGTGCGTTCTCGCCGTAGATGACGTTGCAGCTGTCGTGAAAGGTCAGGACCTGCCGGTCGTAGTTGCGGAAGCCCTCCAGCGTCAGGGCGTCAATCCGCATAGCGCACGCCGTAGTGCAGGCCCTCGACCTCCACGTCGTCGCCGGGGCGGATTTTCTTGCCCCGCTGGGTGCAGACCTCGCCGTTGACCAGCACTTGGCCCTCCTGAATGAGGAGCTTGGCTTCGCCGCCGGTGGCGGTGACGGCCGCCAGCTTCAACAGGTCCTGAAGCTTGATGTATTCTGTGGTGATGGTAATGGTTTCCATAGGTGTCCTCCTGTGAGGTGATGAGGTGGGGTTTCTTTTTTTCTCCGCCGGGTGATCTTCTTTCAATAGACCCTTTTGCATAGGGAACGTGTCTCCGACGGGTAACTTTCTACCAATAGCGGCAGAAAGTTTTCACCGTCGAAACCACCTCGCTTTATCCGCCACAGGCGGCGCTTCGGTGGTTTCCGCCAAAAACCTTTGTTTTTTGGATTTCCTTTCCCTTCAAGAGCCGTGTTCAATATGGGCCTGTAAAGGGAATTGACTCAGCAACAGACCCGCTGCCGCTCCCGCTCAGGTGAAGGGGCGTGTGGGTCTACCGCTGGGGCAATCCGTTTCCCACGGTAGAACAGCACGTTCCTTCAAACTCCCAATGCAGCGGCAGCGTGAGTAGAAATACGTCAATTCCCTGCTTCGGCAGGACTTAGGTAGCAACTCTTGCACCCGCCAAAGGAAGTGCAGAAACCATGGGTTTCTGCTGGCGCTCTTTGGGTACTTTCTGCCGCTATTGGCAGAAAGTTACCCGCCGGAGGCATAAAAAAGGAGTTACTGCTGGGAAAAGTAGGCCGTCGGAGACAGCAAAGAAAAACTGCAAAGGGTATTACGGATCGCCACGGGTGCTTCGCACCCTCGCAATGACATTACTAAACGTAAGTAAGTGAAAACAAGCCCCGTTCAACAACTATCCGTATAATCCTCTCTCTATATTTCAGTTTGTTATCACGCCTTCAGCCTCACCGGCAGGACCATATAGAGAAAATTCTCCTCCCCTTCCACGGGGGTCATGATGCAGGGAGAGATGCCGGTGTTCAGCTCCATCTTCACCTTCTCCGCCGGGGCATAGCGCAGGGCGTCCATGAAGAAGCGGTTATTAAAGCCGATCTCCAGCCCCTGACCGTCGCCCTCCACGGGGCAGATGTCCTTAGCCTCGCCGTTGCCGGTCTTGGCGGACAGGTACACCCGGCCGGCATCAAAGATGCAGTGGACGGGGCTTTTCAGTTTCTCACTGATGACCACGCTGACACGGTCCAGACTGTTGAGCATGGCCTTGGTATCCACCAGAATGGAGATGGGATTGTTTCGGGGGATGGCATTGCGGTAATCCAGAAATTCGCCCTCCAGACGGCGGCAGATCAGCTGGGTGGAGCCGGTCTCGAACATCAGGTGGCGCTTGCCCTGAATGATGGTCATGAGATCGTCGCTGTCCTCGCAGATCTTCTCCACCTCGTTGAGGGCGGAGCCGGGGGCCACGAACCGGAAGGCGCCGCCGTCGATGCGCTCCAGCGGCTCCCGCCGCAGGGCCAGACGGAAGCCGTCTACGGACACCATGGTCAGGCCCTGCTCGTTGATCTCGAAGAGGGAGCCGGTGTGGATGGGACGGGTCTCGTTGGTGGAGACGGCGAAGCTGGTCTGGTTGATCATGGCCTTCAGGGTCCCCTGCTGGATGGCCACGGAGTACTCGTCGTCCACCTCCGGCAGCTCCGGGTAGTCCTCGGCGGACAGGCCCATGATCTCGAAGCTGGCATCGCCGCAGGTCAGGCGCACCATATATTTCTCATCCGCCGCAAACACCACCAGATCGTCCGGCAGCTTCCGGATGATCTCACCGAACAGGCGGGCGTTGAGGACGATGCGGCCCTCCTCGTGAACCTCAGCCTCGAAGGCGGTGCGGATACCGGTCTGCATATTGTAGCCCGACATGGTCAGCCGGTCGCTGCCCTCTACCAAAATGCCCTCCAGTGCGGGGATGGAGCTTTTGGCGGCCACGGCACGGGACACGGTATTGACGGCGCTTTGCAGCAGCGCTTTTTCGCAGGAGAAACGGAGCATATTCTTCTTCCTTTCTTGTCGAACGATTTTTGTCATGCTTCTCAGAAAGAGAACATAAACTAATCTTTTATTCAGTAACAGCCGCAGTAGAGAATTTTCTTGTGGAAAACCGCCGCAAACCCTTGCTGCGACACGGTTTTTTCTCCACTGCTGTTTGTGGACGAAACCTCCCCTTTTTCCACAGGGAACGACGGTGTTTTTTTGTCCCCATCTTTTCCCTGTGGAATCCACAGAGTCTTGTGGAAAAGTGGGGTCAGCGTTTGGCGTTGATGTTGGTGGTGATCTCCTTCACCACCTCGGCAAAGGCGGGGTCGGTACGCATCTGCTTCTCTACCTTATCCAGCGAGTGCAGCACCGTGGTGTGGTCCCGGTCACCAAATTCCTTGCCGATGTCGTTGAGGGAGAGATTGGTCATGCGGCGGATGAGGTACATGGCGATCTGCCGGGCGTTGACCTCGTTGCGGCCCCGGCGCTGGCCACGGAGCACGTCCTCCTCCACGCTGAAATACTTGCAGATATAGCTGATGATCACCGACGGCGAGGGGATGTACTCGTTGCTCTTTTGCAGCATATCCCGTACGGCCCGGCCCACGGATTGCTCATCTACCTGATCGCCCAGCAGATCCCGGTAGGCCAGCAGCTTATTCAGGGTCCCCTCGATCTGCCGCACGTTGGCGGTGACGTTCTCGGCGATGTAGCCGTAGATCTCGTCGGGGAGCTTTACCCCCAGCATGGCGGCCTTGTTCTTGATGATGGCCAGTCTCGTCTCGAAGTCGGGAGGGGCCACATCCACCATAAGGCCCGACACGAAGCGGCTTTGCAGCCGGTCCTCCAGCTGGGTCATCTCACGGGGCGGACGGTCGGAGGTCAGCACGATCTGCCGCCCGGATTCGTACAGGGTGTTGAAGGTGTGGAAGAACTCCTCCTGGGTCTGTTTCTTGCCGGCGATGAACTGGATATCGTCCACCAGCAGGATGCCCGCCTGCCGGTACTTCTCCCGGAATTCGGCATTGCTGCCCTCCCGGATGGAGGCGATCAGCTCGTTGGTGAAGTCGTCACCCTTGATGTACACGATCCGCAGGTCCTCCCGCTTGCGCTTGACCTGATGGGCGATGGCGTAGAGCAGATGGGTCTTGCCCAGTCCGGAGTCGCCGTAGATGAACAGAGGGTTGAAGTTTTCCGCCGGTTTATCCGCCACGGCCCGTGCCGCCGCATAGGCCAGCTTGTTCTGCGGCCCCACCACATACGTCTCGAAGGTGAAGGCGTCGGAATCCAGCAGGGAGCCGGGCTGATCCGGGGCCACACCGTGATAGGCAGCCAGCTGCTCATCGTTGAGGATCTTCACCTCCAGATCGGAGGAGAAGATGTCCTTCAGCGCCGCCTTGATGTGCTTCATGAAACGGGTCTCGATGGTGCTTTTTTTGAAGGAGTTGCTGCAATGCAGCACGAAGGCGGAGTCCTCCATGGTGACCACGTCCACCTCGTCGAACCATGTGCGGATGGTGGTCTCGCTGAGCTGCTCCTGTAATCGGCTTAGTACGCTCTGCCATACGTCAGAAATGGAATTCAATGAAAGCGCCCCTTTCCCCTGATGGATCTCTATCTCTGTATTTGAAAAAAATTTATCCAAGAATAGTATAGCAGAAACCCCCGGAAAAGTCTACACTTATTCTAATATAAGCTGCAAAAAATGACGCACCGGAAGGCACAAGATGTAGGGAGAAAAACCGGAGGAAAACCACCAGATTTTAGGCTTTTGCCGAAAAAACACACCGCTTTTCATAAGAACCCGCTCTTTTCCCCTTCAGATTTTTGTTGACAGGCGGAAAAAGCTCATGTATAATGACAAATGCGCTTATTTTAAGCGCCTGACGAATGTCAACTGCGGCCGTGGGAGAATGCTTCCCACCCGCCGTCGAGTATGTGCGGCAGAGGCTTTTTCTGCCGCCTGATCTTACAAAAGATGGAGGTGTCATGCAATGTTCCGTACCTATCAGCCCAAGAAGCGTCAGCGCTCCAAGGAGCACGGCTTCCGCAAGAGAATGGCCACCCGCAACGGCCGTAAGGTGCTGGCTCGCCGCCGTGCCAAGGGCCGTGCTCGCCTGACCCATTGAGGTCACGGAAAGTGCATCGGTCATAGATAATCAAACAGGGACGGTGGATGGGAAAAACCGCCGTCCCTATTGGTCTATGTAATTAAGATTGGTAAAAGAGGACGCTATGAAGGCAGCCGTCACGGTAAAAGAGAATTATGAGTTCCGCCGCATCTACCGCAAGGGGAAGAGTCTGGTGTCGCCGCAGATGGTGCTGTACTGGCAGAAAAACCGTCAGGGACAGTCCCGTCTGGGGATCACCGTCAGCACCAAGCTGGGCCACGCCGTGGTCCGCAATCGGGTGCGCCGCCGCTTCCGGGAGCTGTATCGGCTCCACAAGCCGGAGATGCAGCCGGGCTACGACGTGATTTTAGTGGCCCGTGGGCGGGCCGTCCGCAGCACCTATCAGCAGCTGGACGAGACATATCTCCACCTGCTGCGGCAGGCGGGCCTTGTGCCGGAGGAGACGGCATGAAGCGGGCGCTTTTGAAGCTGTTCCGGTTCTACCAGACCTCCGTCTCCCCTCTTTTTCCGCCCCGGTGCCGCTATATCCCCACCTGCTCGGAGTATGCCGTGGAGGCGGTGGAGAAATACGGCGCCGCCAAGGGCGGCCTTCTGGCCCTGCGCCGTCTGATGCGATGCCATCCTTTCCACAAGGGCGGGTATGACCCTGTCCCCTGACGCAACAGCCTCGTTTTTCCCATCCCATTATAAAACGGAGGTATCTACCCCATGTTTGCACAAATCGGCTATTACATCTGCGTGCCGTTTGCGTGGCTGACCCGGCTGTTTTACAGTCTCACCGGGTCCTACGGTCTGGCTCTGATCCTCTTCACTCTGGTGGTGAAGCTGGTGATCCTGCCCTTCCAGCTCAAGAGCAAGAAGAGTATGCTCCGGATGAACCGGATGCAGGGCAAGGTGAAGGATATCCAGACCCGCTTCGCCAACAATCGGGAGCGCCAGCAGCAGGAGATGGCGGAACTGTACGCCCGTGAGGGCGTGAACCCCATGTCCGGCTGCCTGTGGTCCTTCATCCCCTTCCCCATCCTGATCGCCCTGTACGCCATCATCCGTACCCCCCTGCGGTACTTCATGAGCCTGTCCACCTCCGTCATCGAGGAGATCGGCACGCTGGCAGGTACGCTGGGCTATGAGGCCAGCAACAACACCTATGACCAGATCTATCTGGCCAAGTTCATCCATGAGCACTGGGAGAGCTTCGCCGGGAAGTTCGATGGTCTGGTGGACCTGAACTACAGCTTCCTTGGGATGGATCTGGCGTCTCAGCCCTCCACGCTGCTGAGCCAGTTCCCCGGCGGCGGCTGGCCCGTGTGGGGCATCCTGCTGCTGCCTGTGATCTCGGCGGCGGCCCAGCTGGTGATGAGCATCATCACCATGCGTACCAACAGCACCGAGGGCGCAGGCTCCGCCAAGACCATGATGTACCTGATGCCCCTGATGACCCTGTGGATGGGCTATATGCTGCCCGCCGCACTGTGCATCTACTGGATCGCCAACACCGTGTTTTCCCTGATCCAGGAGGTGACTCTCAACAAGTACTTCAATAAGATCCTGGATCGTGAGGAGACCGAGAAGGAAAAGGCCGCCCGTGAAAAGCGCTACGCCAAGTACCAGAAGCAGAAGGAACTCATGGCCCAGCAGCAGATGAACGGCGGTGGCCGCAATGACCGCAAGCCCCAGCCCAAGAAGAAAAAGCAGGGCGGCGAGGAAAAGCGCAGCGGCACCAATGAAAACGGACGTGTGGGCCAGCGGCCTTATGCACGTGGCCGTGCCTATGATGAAAAGCACTACGAATAAGGAGTTTTGTCTATGAGCTATATCGAAGTAACGGGCAAGACCGAGGAGGAGGCTGTCCGTAAGGCGCTGACCCAGTTGGGTCTGGAGCGGGACGACGTGTCTCTGGAAATCTTGGAGCGTGCCAAGAGCGGCTTTCTGGGCATCGGCGGTTCGCCCGCCCGTATCCGTGTGACCTACGGCACCGACGAGCCGGAGGAGAAGAAGGCCGAGCCTGCCAAAAAGGTGGAAAAGAAGCCGGAACCCAAGGCAGAGGTGAAAAAGCCGGAAGTGAGGCCCGAACCCAAGAAGCAGGAGCCTAAAAAGCCGGAGACGAGGCCGGTGGAGAAGGCTCCGGAGCAGAAGGCGGCAGCCGAGATCTGCGACGACGAGAATGCCCGCCGCATCCGGGAGTTCCTGGAGGGTCTGCTGCAGCACATGAACAGCCCCGCTCAGGTGAATGTGGCGCTGGAGGAGAAGGGCCGGTATCAGGTGACACTGGAGGGCGAGAAGCTGGGTCAGCTCATCGGTCGCCGCGGCGAGACGCTGGACGCCATCCAGCAGCTGACCAACTACGCCGTCAATTCCGGAGCGGATAAGCGCATCCGGGTCCACGTGGACGCCGAGAACTATCGGGCCAAGCGGGAGCAGAGTCTGGAGTCTCTGGCCCGGAAGGTGTCCGGTAAGGTCACCAAGTATCGCCGCAGCGTGACGCTGGAGCCCATGAACGCCTATGAGCGCCATGTGATCCATGCCGCTCTGCAGGACGAGCCGGGCATCACCACCTACTCCATCGGCAGCGAACCCAACCGCCGTGTGGTGGTGAGCTACGACCGGGAGAAGCGCCAGTAAGGCAGCGCTGCCCCATAGGAAATATGCCCCTGCCCCTACATAGGGGCGGCGACGAATCCTCCGGCAGCTGAAATCGTCTCGTCAAGTTTCAGCCATGCGCCGAC
>OGXO01001283.1_pt1 | contig 13906 bp, 18 predicted proteins | sample 1576321 | NCBI WGS metagenome assembly OGXO01 (sample SAMEA3541568, study PRJEB24748) | human gut metagenome | biome: human gut; feature: human-associated habitat; material: faeces | place: China | collected 2012 | reverse complement strand
TGATCGGGCACAATCATGGTTTCAGACTGCGTGGCGGAAACATGACATCTCCGGATCCGTACATATTGACAACCTCGAGACCCGGAATCGCGGCCTTCCACGCGTTCACATAGCGCGCCTGCAGCGCTTCACCGCCGAGAGCGGCTTTGCGCAGCGTGGGCGGCGCGCACTTGCTCAGCGCACCCGAGCTTGCCACAAAGTGGAACGCGCTGGTCGCCCAGTTGATGGCGGTCACGCCGACACGCTCCATCTCCTTGAGCAGCAGCATCGGGAAGGTGAACAGCTTTTTCGAGAAAATATGGCAGGTTGCACCGAGCGAAAGGGTCTGGTACAGGTCCTTGCACGAAAGATCAAAGTAAAACGGCGCCTGATTGCCGAAAATATCATGCTCGGTGTAGCCGCAGAACTCGCTCATCCAGTCGGTGAAGTCGATCTCCTAACTGCCCATTCTCGGAATACATGTTCAGATCAAATGAGAATAACCGCCCCAACTGTGTATCTTCCGCACCTGACAAAGAATAATCTATCCTTCCAAATTGAATTGTATCAAAGTACGATTGGGTATAAAAGGATAAGTCGAAGAAGCATGTACTTTGAAACAACGCCCTTTTTTCGGAGTGTTCAATCCCCGTTGCTACATCACGTACGACAGCTTCTATCCATGCCCATGGATGGCCCAAAACGTTTACAACCATCGGATTAAAGCAGAAAGCTATCTCATCCGGATATTCAATCGTTGTATTATCTATCTTATGAGTTCGCATTGCTATTCAGATTTATATGTTTCACATCCTTTGAGAAAATACCAAATACACGATTCATTATATTTTGTATTGCTATTTCAATATCTTTTGAATATATGTCTTCATGTTTCCCTGTACGATAAAGCCTGGTACCTTTTTCTGCTATTTTCCGGGCTACGAGATAAGCAAATGACTTAGGCTTTTCTACTTGAATACCTTTATCTATCATCCACTGCCGAATAATCTTATAAAAACCCTTAGGTACTTTCCCCGGTCCACGTCCTGTTTCCAATACACCGAAAGCCTTCCTACCAAACAGAATTCCATGATCATCATCCACTACGACATGCAAGCTCTTGATAGTCCTTCCACTTGCACGCTGCCCAGCCTGTATATGGTTCTCAACAATACGCTGCCGAAGACTTTCCAATTCTTCATTCAGGATACCCTTTATCTCTTTTCTCCTATCTTCCATAACTAACACATTGAGACTCCTTGAACCTCTTTAAGTTTCAATTCTATTACAATTCCGGTAACATTCACATCCAATTTATCGTAAAAGATAGAATAAGGAACTTCATCACTCACCCACTCAAATAATCCACTTTTATTAAGCTCACGAATAAAGTTCACTGCATGTTCTTTACAACGTTCTATGATAGTATCATTCTCCTTACCGTCAAAATCAAATTCAGTCTTATCGGCAAATGCTATCATGCAATTAGGGCAATCCCTCAACTGCGTTCTGGATATAATAAACTTACCGGATACAGGTAGTAGATTAATGATAGCCGGTAATGGCATCTTATCCAATCGGACATTAGCCGTCGCCCAGTTATCAAACAAATAGGTTATACCCTTCAGCTTTTCTGCAACAGAAGCCATTTTCCTTTCTACACTTGTGTTCATTTGCTATTATCTTGATAAATTTTACGTAATCTTCGCTCATATCTTATCTTCTCGGCATCCATATCGAGACATTTATACACTCTTATCCATGGAACCCTTTCTACCAACTCATGATCAGTGATTCCCATGCGGGTTGCATAATAATCTACTAAACCAAACAAGCCAAATGACAGTTGGTCTACACCTGCACGTTTTTCTTCAGGAGTAGGCGCCACGTTTGTTGTTTCAAACAGTTTGGTTATCCGTTCCACCTCTTTAGTAACCCATGAGGAAAATCCCAAAACGCCCTCTACCTCACATACTTCTATTTGTTCAACAGAGAATCCTAAAAGGACATGACATGGTATCATTATACAATCAACATCGCTTGATATAGATTGTAGTCCCATAAGTTGCCCAATAGTGGTATCATTCAGATTATCCGGCAAACGAACTCCCAAAATGAAATCCGGCTTTGGGAGTTTCTTTATCTGTTCCAATAATTCAGTAACATTACTTGCCACCTCACTTAATATCAAAAATTCTTTTACTGTCATATCTGTCCTAATTTTGCTTTTGGTCGTTTGGGAATTGGTTTGATACGGAAGAACATTGCCATTATCAGCATATCAAGATAATCCGGAGAATGACCAAGTATCTCTTTCATTTTCTCTTTACTGATTATTCCTTTCTTTCGGGTATCAGCATCTATATGGTCTTGCTTTAAAACTCCTAATTCTTCGATTATACGCTCTCTTTGGGCTTCCGTACATATAATCCTTATCTGTCGGTTATTTATTAGTTCTGCGAGCTTAAAAGCGCACTCTGATTTCAGATTGTCAAACTCCGGATTAATAGGGCGGTTACCACCATGAAACTCTTTGATGCCATTCAGATAACTTTCAAGATAACTCCCCAGCCCATCACTATCAACTACCATCATACTACGTGGAATCTTCCACTGTATCATCATGTTTTTAAGATCCGTTTCAATGGATTTACCCGTACTGTATTCCTGGTCTAACCTGATGTTACATACATTACCTATCCAATGCCCACAGACAAAACGGTCTCGGCCTTTCATGGCAAGGTCAGAAGAACCAGTCGATAAGCCTATCGGTTGTACATGCTCATTTACAAACAAATCACAAATGGCATCATAATCACAGAGAACCGTAGGGTCATTATCGTACTCCCAGTTTCCATACAATAGTCGCTCTTTCGTAACTTTATCTTTTGTATTCCGGAGTGTATCGATGTAATCTTCTGTCGCATAAGGGTTATCTTGTACAAGCGCCTGAATAAAAGCGTAAGGAGCTTTCAGTTTCTTCTCTTTCCATGGTTTATAAAACTCTCTATAAAGCCAGTTCTTTTTAGGATTACAAGTAATAAGTATCTTACCGGGAATGTTATAGACATCATTTAAGTGTCTACCTATACGGGTCTTTAAAACCTCAAAAGCGAGATAGTGAACCTGTCCTGCTTCTTCAATCCAGCCGCCCGTAAACTCCTTAGAGCCCAAACGTTCATACATAGGGTCTTTAACCGGATAATAAGTCAAATCAAGAAAGATAATCTCCGAACCATTCCCTAACCTTATACCGTCATTCGTTTGCTTGTAATCAGCGAACTTATGCCACTTGGCAACCTTATCGAAAGTTACAGAAATAGACTCTCTACTATCCTTTAAGTTATTTCGCCCAGCAAACCAGCGAGTACCGGGAAGATAGTAAGCACATTGCATCAGCCATTCGCAACCAAGCCATGACTTACCACCGCCACCGGCACCACCATAACATAAGAACTTCGTAACATCGTCACGAAGATAGTTATAGGCTAAACGCTGCTTTATGTTGACTCTCTCTCTCATTACTTCATATCTTCAGCCTCTTGGGTATATGGAAGAAAATTAAACCCTTTGAATTCTTTCCCCGCATTCGTATGGTCCACTTCCTGCTTATCCGCAAGCCCAAGTTTACGAGCAATGATATTCGCATTAAAAGCACCGACACATGCACCTTCAAACTGTTGCGTTTCGATTGTTTCTTCCACGCGTGCGATGACCTCTAAAAAATCTTCGTCATTCTTATTTTTACACTCCGTACGAAAGGTGCTCCACCATTTGGATGAAGCGCCTACGTAAATACAAAACCCGGTAAGAGAGTACGGGCGGGAAGTCGGGGAAACTTCCTGTTGCACTTGCTGTTCATTAACAGTTTCCACTTTCTTCCCTTTCTTTCTTTTCACAGGAACCGTCTTTTGAATAGCTTTTTTGGAGAGCCAGGGATTTTCATCACACCACTGGAAATACTCACAGGCAGCTTCCCATAAAAGTTCCGGCGTGGAAAAGAGTTTATCTCTCCCATGCTTACTCCTTAACATCCAAAATTTATTTCCCGCAGGTGCTGCCATATCACTTCTTCATCCTGATTATTTCTCCACAATGGGGACATGCCATTTCAATATATTCGGTCTTTTCTTGCTCTAAGTTCTCCTCAATACGCTCCGTTTTCTTTTTGAAAGCCTCATTCTCTTGACGTTCCATTTCCTGACTGAACTCCCGCTGTACTTCCTCTGCTTGCATATCTTCTGTTGCATAATCATTTGCCGGAGTAAAGTTTACATCAAATCCGAGCAGCTGCTCTATTGGCTCAAAAAAGAAATCTTGCATATCTGCAGGGACATTCATAGTCCTAAGTTCACGTATCAGTTTATCTTCATCCCATGATGCAAACTCCGATGTCTTATTATCAGCAATACGATACTGGCGTGCCTTTTCTTCATCCAAATCAGCGACTATACAAGGTACTTCCTTATATCCAAGATTTAATAGGGCAAAGTATCGTGTATGGCCGACAATGATTTCAAGATTCTTATCTACTACAAGCGGTTGGTTAAAGCCAAACTTCTTGATTGATTCCTCTACCGGTTTGATAGCCTTGCTATTGTTCCGGGCATTATTCCAATATGGAATGATTTTATCTATTGCAATATTCTGTATATCCATAATCATAACTCTGCTGAATCTGTGTGATGAATAATTTCTTTAATGGCTTTGCTGTATTCATAGTTCTTGAACATCTTAGCAAAGCCGGTGATGTGCTTAAGTTTTACAAGCTCTAATGGTTCCATACCAAGCTTCTTACAAATGACTGCATCCGACTCTCCATTTTTAATCATGTTATAAATGATATTCGTCATGCCGTCAACAGAATGTTTACCACGTGCCCGGTTATGCCGGACCGTAGATGCCATACGGTCATTGATATCCTTATCAATAACCACAATGGGGAGACGACCACTATTCCGTCGGGCAATATCCTTGTACATACGTGCAATGAGATTACGGTGAAACCCGTCTACAATGATGTACTTTTGCTCTTCCTCACTCCAAATCGTAACAATAGGTTGTGTATATCCGTCTTCCCGAATGGAAGTATAAAGTAACTGCATTTCCTGCTTTGCCACAGCATTAGGATTATAGTTGTTTGCCTTTACCATTTCCATTGGAACCCAAAGAACACGATCCACCGGGTTCACTTTCTCCGGGGACAAAGAAAATAGAAGTTGCCTCACTTCATTGAAGAAGTTTATTTTATCTGGCGCTTCATCAAGCATCCGGGTGATTATTTCTTTTAGTTTTTCCATATTTATACTTTGATTTATGAACCAATAATCTGTTATTCAATTTTGTCTGTTCAAAGTCTTCGGTAATAATCCCACGAGCAAAAGCGCGGTAAATATCAAGACGGTCTACATCAGACCAATTTGTAACTTTAGTAATCACTGTCTTCAGGTTATTGGAGAAAATAATTTTATTCTTATCCTCGGCTACTATGTTATCAATGAGATACTGCAAATATTCCGGCCAATCCTTAAAACAGTTCGGATAATTACGTATCTCTTCAAAAGCATCCAACAGAAGATGATTTGTCGTACCAATATTGGGGATGCGGGTGTACATGGCATTATATGCCTTCGGGTCAATTTCCTGCAAGTAAGGGATATTCTGATTACTGTTCTCATGAATCAGAGAGGACACCCTGGCCGAACGTAACGGTTCTTTTGAGAAAATGTAATTGTAGGCCTTATTATATCTTAATCGATTGGAGAAGATATAATACCAGATATCGCGATAAGACCAATCATACAAAGGGTACATAACTACTCCATGACTACAACGCTTTCCGTATGTCATACCAGGAAGAGTTTCCTTGCCTGTTAATCCTGCACGACGGGCCGGAGATTCCTCAATACGGACACCACCCAAAGAAACATAATCTTCTCCCAAATGATGAAATGCAATAGCATTGAACATGTCTTTAAATCTATCAGCGCTATATACATTCTCTTTGAAAGCAATATCCTCTTTTTCACGCATCCACTCTTTCCCTGGCTCCCAAGGAATAAACCAATCACCACTGTTAGCATTCCATAATCTGAATGGTACTTGTACCCAAATAGGCTCTACTTCCGGCAAAGACATAACATAACGCATATACTCGACTGTATATGTGTACTCACATTCCTGGTCAAGAAACATAACCGGTATCTTTTGAATACCAAGTTCACGTGCCACTTCCAAAGTGATATGCAGCAAAGCGGTACTATCTTTGCCACCAGAAAAACAAACGCCCAGACGACCACCTATAGAAAATAGCTGCCTTATGCGTTCTTTCGCCGCTTCATACACATTTTGTTCTGAATATAATATCATATGTTAGTCACGATATAATAGTTACCAAATTCTTTTACTTCACAGTGAGGAAAGCTTTCTTCCAGCTCATCCCTCGAATGTTCATAATATTCCAATTCGCAACCGCTACGTTCATAAGTTACCGGATGATATGTTTCTTTATAGAACATAAGGAACAAGATCTTCCCCTTGGGGACATCCGTTAACGCTTCGATTTCAATGTAACTGGCCGAACCAAATAGAGCGACAATAGTATTAAATACCACAAACTTCAGGTTTAACATCTCAAACGGGATACACAAGTTATGGTATCCGGGATGCTTCTTTCTGAAAATTTCAAGCATCTTATTACTCGGATCGATACCGAAATATTCATCCGAAGATACTTTCAGAATATCAAGGAACAGTCCGGTACCACATCCCACATCAAGAATAATTCCGGGAACATCAAAAAGCATCGAGGCTATCTTACTGTTCTCCTCAATGCTGGCTTTGTCTTTAAACAGAGAATCGTAATCCTCTGCGATTGCATCATATTGATTTACTGCGTACATACTTTATTATTTTGATTTACAAAATAAAGATACCGAATAATCTATGAACGGACTATCCGGTATTAAAGAAGTTACTGACACGATTTGGCAGAAGGTTTTGCTCAATATGAAAAAAGATATTAACTTTGAGACAAATCAAATATCAATATAAAAATGGAAATAAGTATATCTGAAGAAATCGAACGTTTTGCTGATTTCCTAAAACAAAAAGACAATGAGAACATTATCTTTTCTGGAGCTTTTGGAATAGGCAAATCATATTTTCTAAATATTTTTTTTAATCAGCACAAAGACAAATACACTGGAATATATCTAACTCCAATTAATTACTCTGTTGCCAATAACGAAGATATTTTTGAGTATATCAAAGTGGACATATTAATGCAATTATTAGAAAAAGTTCCCTATGATTTTGAGAAACAAAAAATATCATTAAGCAATGCCGCATATTTTTATATAGTAAATCATCCTAAAGATTTTTGGGGTAATTTTTTTTCTATAGCAGAAAAAGTTACTTTTGGCACAGATATCATAGACAGGTGTATCGCACTGAAAGAAAACATTGAAACATATGCAAAAGATAATTCGAAAAATGAAGAATCCCATATCAAGAAATTCTTCGATAGCATTAGCATAGAGAAAGGAAGCATCTATGAAGATAATACAATAACTCAAATCATCCGTTCTATTGTATCAAGCACCAAAACCGATAATAGTCCCAATATGCAAATTGTCCTCATTATTGATGATTTAGACCGTATCGACCCTGAACATATCTTTAGAATATTAAATATATTATCAGCACATAATGATTTTTGTGGTACTAAAGAGCATAAATTTGGATTTGACAAAATAATTTTAGTATGTGATATTGATAATATAAGAAATATTTATAGTGCCAAATATGGAATAAATGTAGATTTCAATGGATACATTGATAAATTCTATAGTAAAGACATATACCATTTTAATAATACAAATGAAATTATAAAAGCCATAGCACATATTCTTGCAACAACCAAATCAGATAAAGAAGTGGGTCTAAATAACAATAGCTATTATTCACATATAACCTGCTGTAGTATATTATCCGCATTTGTCAAAAATGGGTCAATTAATATAAGAACATTACTGAAATATATTAATAAAGATTTTAAAGGAGATCGATTGGTTTATATAGGGCGAAGGAGAGCACCAGTATATATGTTTCCCAATTTGGTTGTTTTCGATTTTATTCAGACAATGTTTAGCACCATAAAGGATATGGAATCTGCTATAAATAAACTTAATAAATCAAATTTCAGCATTGAAGAATCTGAGTATATTTTGAAAATATTTATAGCATTAGCTGATTATCACAATTTTGAACAAGGTGAGTACACCTATTACAATAAAGAATATAAAGCAATAATCAATATCAATATAGGAATAGTAGACTTTGCAAAAGGAGAAGTACCGGACATTGACCCATCATTAGTACTGAAAGAAGCTTTCAATACATATAGCACTCTTTTTACGTAAAAGGATAATTGTATTCTGATTTTCCAAAGCCCTATTTTACAATTAAATCATTAATAGTTAACATATACATCTACCTACTAAACCATGTTATAAGTAAGCTGAACAAAGGGATATAATTTACATAACTCCCACAAATCCGTACATTTGCAATGTGTTTTTCATAGTATTAGATTTAAGGTTAACAAAAAGATTGACTGTCTGGGATAGATAGCCTTTTTTGTACATATTACAGACTACACCCCAAAGGCAAGTTGTCTCTAATTTATCCGATTATTTGGAAGATCTCCACTATATAGTATATTAGTAAACAAGATATCTTGCCCTTGTATTATCTTTAAAAATGTTTCCACTATTTGCTAAAGACAATATTTATTTCTACATTTGAATTTTAACTAATTAAACAACATCACTAAATGTAAGGATATGAAGAAGTTTTTATTTGCCATATTGGCATGCACAATTGTACTTGGCTTTACATCATGCAGAGAGAAAAAAGCAAAAGACAAGGTCAAGGATCGTGTGGAAAATGTAAAGGAGTCCGTTGAAGACGCCCTTGAAGAAGCACAAGAACAGATTGAGGAGGGAGCGGATGATATTAAGAAAGTTCTAGATGAAGCCGGAAATGAAATTGAACAAGCAAAAGAAAAATTGAAATAAGAACTATCCCAAAAACGGTCCCAGTATTCGTACAACAAGAGGCAAGAATCTATTTAACTTATAGACATCATGAAGAAGATTAATTTATTACTACTTTTTCTCCTGATAGCATGCGCTTTGTCTGCCCAGGACGGTATCTCCATCTTTATTGGCAGGGCCAACCGTTATGCAGCCATAGAGCTTTCTGATTACAGGAAACGCCTATGCCTGGAATATAATATTCCAAACCGTTCCTTGGACGATTACTACAGACGCTGTGGGAAGGACTGGGGGAATGTAGGGATTGCACTTGAAATAGCCAGGACTTCCGGGAAAAAAATGCGTGACGTCTGTGATTATTACAACCGGTATCAGCGCTACGGGTGGAACCGTATACTTGTGGAGATTGGCATAAATCCGGGAAGTGTGTATTATACCCCTTTCTATGAGAGAGTGCATCACCATAGTGACTGTTGGCATGAATATTATAATTCATACTGTGAACGCCATGACAAATTTCACCATAAGAAACATAAATACAAAAAGCCGAAGAAACACCACAAGAGACACTATCGATACGATGACGACGATGATGACGATGATTAACTTGAAATCCAAAGATTGAAACATAAAAGAGGGGACAAGCATTAAATTACGTTTATCCCCTCTTACATTCATATGATTCTATTCTGAGATTTTCTTTAAAATCTATATGCGGCTCCAATATTAATGACACCCTGGTCAAAATCACTAACCAATTGATACTTGAATTCAAGATTCATGACCCAACTATGGCTCAATGCGAATTCAGCTCCAACTCCTAAGTTTACACCGAACCGACATTCGTTATGGTTCCCATTGTCATCGACATGAACATGGTCTCCATCCCAATCAACATCATACATATCAAACATCCAATTGGATAAAGTCAATCCAAACAGCGGATAAAGCTTGACATTACCGGCTACCGGAAACAGATAATGGAAATTAACGTTCACATCCAACATGCTTACATTGTCATTCTCAAAAAAATAGTTGAGAGAAGGTTCAATACGTATAGGATTGGTTATGTTATACTGATACTTAATTCCTAATCCAAGACTTTCAATCTCTGTTCCATAACCGAGACCGAAACCTATAGCCTGTTTCCCTTTCTGCGCATAAACACCGACTGACAACGAAAAAAGAGTTATTAATAAAATGAATATTTTTTTCATACCAGATTGTCTATTTTGTAACAAATAAATCATGGATTATCCACAATAAAATACTTAATTCTAAGATAGAAATATAAGAATAGCAAGAAAGCTTTAGTCTTACCAACTGCTCAATTAAGAGGTCTTCAAAAAAAGAACAACTTAAAATTTATATCCCAAAGTGATGCCAATGTTCGCATTGTGCGGAGCATCTCCATCCATGATCTTGCAAAAGCCAAGCTGTGTATCAAGCCCTACAAGAATCTGTCCGAATTCTACGCCGAGGCCGATGTTCCAGCCGGCATCGAATCTATTATAATCCAATCCGTCATCTCCGAAAGTATCTATCTTTTCAGAACCGTTTACTTCAACACCGCCAACGGAAGCATTTCCGTCAAATTTTGCTTTTCCGCCTACGCCACAGGCCAAATAGGGACCGGTTGCAATGACAAGATTAGTATTGTCTGCAATGTTGAATCTGAATTGTACATTGATTGGAAGCTCAAGATACAGTTGGTTAATTTTTACGTCTGCATCAGCATCTGCAATATTTCCTTTATAATCATCTGAATACTTGGCTCCTTTCTGCGAGAAAAATAATGAAGGTTGCAGAGCCACCATTTCATTGAATTGATATTCCATTCCCACGCCAAGACGAACTCCCGGTTTGAATTTGGAGTTATCTGAATTTTCACCGATGTAACTGCTAAGGTTAAGACCTGCCTTTACATTAAAAGACACTTGCGCATACCCCAAGATACAGATGAACGCAAAAATAATTGTTAAGATACTTTTTTTCATAATGGTTGTAATAAAAAAATGTTTGTAAATAATGAATTTATTATCACGATGTTTTTATTTATGAAACATCAATATATTGCTTTTCTTGTTGTTTCGTTTATCTTTTCATTATATTTTTGAAGTCATTTGCGATCTGTTGTCCCATATTTACTATTGTGCTGTCCACCTTATGTGTTTCTGCCGGTGTAATTGCATCTTTATATCTGGCTTTCCCAAATTTGAATTTCATATCATCTAAAGTCCCCGATATGTTCAAGCCTAGTTTGAATGGTACAGGTGATTTCAATATGGAAATATGGTAGTCAAAGTTCATATCCAGCCCTTGTGTACCTCCTACCGCTGCCCGGTAGCGATCCATTGAAATTTCAAAAGGATAGATAGTCACGTTACCGTCTTTAATACTGATATTTACTGAAATACTGTCAATCAAATTCTTCTTTTTATTCTTAAAAAAGAACTTCTTTGAGATTTCCGCGAAAGTCTCACCATCCATCAGTACAAGACTGTCCCCTTTGACATGAATGGCCGAGCGCAAGGTCGGTATCTTGATATTGAGATTGGAATCCAATACCGCAGCTGCCGCTACATTGAAATCCACAGTTCCTTCAAATGAACGTAACATGGGTACGATTGTATCCAAAGAGGGTGCAAGGTCAACCAACTTTCCAATGTTGATATTATGCAGACGAAAATCAAAACCAGCAAATCCCAGTTCCGGACGTTTTGCCTGATAAACAAGCGTAGTGTTCATTTTCGATCCCAGCCCTTTCATACTAAGTTCTTTCAAGTGTACAGATTGGTTACGTATGTCTACAGCTCCACAGACATCATTGAATATCACTTTTTCATAAAGTACCCGCCGGAAATTTGTTTGTAGTTCAAAGTCTAATTTCTGAGGTATCACAAATAGTTTAAGGTTCGTGGCAGCAGTATCAGTACTTGCTGTAAGTGTATCCGAGGGGAAAGATATTGAACGTATCAATTGGTTGCAGTCTAAGTTATTAGAAGAAACGTCCAGTTTGGCACGCAACACTTTGTGGTGCTTCATAACTCCATACAAATCATAGATTGCTCCATTTGCCGTAATGTCGGATCTGCCTATACGCATGGTAGCATTACGTAAGGTTATTGTACGGTTGCCCACTGTTACGGAAGTCTTTTGTATATGTATAGGAAGTGCACATTCCGGCATGCGGGCAACCATGTGATCAAAACCTATAATACCCTTAGGCATCCACAATGAATCACGTATTTTTTCTGCGGTAACCCCTATTCCCGCTTTATTCATTCCTGCTTTACTCTCTCCCATGCGGCAAAACAAAGTGTCTGCCTTCATGGTAAGTCCTATTCGGGGCTTGCCAGGATTATATTCTCCCGGTTTTAAATTCAGAGTAGCGGAGGACTTTCCGCAAAATAAATCAAGGGAGTCTCCTAAGCTCACTTTCAGTTTGTGCATTTCCATTTTACATTCCACCTGGGCCATCCGGGTTGTGTCTTTGGAAGGAGTGGTCTTGACGGTAGCGACAAGACTTTTCATATCAGAGCTCAATTGGAGAGAGCGAAAAGTCATGTCCTTAATTTTGGCATGTACTCCTAACCATTCATTGCCGATAAACTTCAATGATGCATCACTTATGAACTCAAAATTCTTCTGAGTATCACGTATTATAAGTTTGTCCGTCTCAAGTTGCCCTTCGGCCTTGATACATCCCCAATCCTGCTTCTTTATGGAAGACATACGGCAGCATACCCCCAAATCGACTTTCATTTTCCCTTCCATGCTGATACTTTCCTGTAACGGAAAAGCTTGCTTCAGCGTATTCAGGTCTATAGTCGATTTAGTATGTAAGGTAATATCGGGATTTGTCAACAGATTATCTACTTTCATATCAGCCAATATACTGGTATTTGCCCCTTCAAAATGAAATATCTTTAAATTCAGATAGGAAGGTTTATTGCGCATCAGATCTATTTGACCAAAAAAATCGGCGTCTAACTTATCTATGCCATAAGGCAGTCCGGCATACCTAGCAGAAGCATCTTTAATTTTGATATCCAATGTGGCCAATGGCAATTTTTGTTTTCCATAGGTTCCTTTTAATTTCCCTTTGAAAGTAACTTCTCCTTTGGCGAATACCTTTGTCTTTTTCAAAATACTTTCCGGAATCATGTGTAATACTGTTTCCAATGAAGGAGTGTGCAACCCGTATTGCAAGTCTAAATCAAGAGCTTGTACTATTGTATCATGCCGTATCGTTCCCTTTATCCCTAATTCTATACCATTTACATTAATCAGGGCATCACGCAGAAAAAGGGTACGATGAGCGGTGTCCAGTTCAATGTCTGTTCTCAAATGGGTACTGATATGGTTAGCTATCAACTGCCCATTCTGCCAGAAAAGGATATTCTTGTTTTTGAAGTCCAAGGTCAATATAGAATCCTCTTTTTTCATGTTTGCTTTCAGGTTCAAGTCCATCCCCCATATATTAGCAAAGATATGTGTGTTCCGATCATCCACAGTTACTGTGGCATGTTTTATGGCGGCCTGCCCGATATTAAGTTCATTCACATACCTGACCGTATCCGTTGACGATGAAGCTGTATTTTTCGTATTTTTGGAAAAGATGTTCCAGTTTGCAGTTCCAGTCTCGTCCTTATATGCATAAATCTTGGCACTGTCCAGGGCAAGATGATGGATGTTTACCTTTTTCCGTTGCAGATAATCCATTACATCTATTACCAATATGGCTTCTTTAAAAGACAATAATGTGTCAGTTCTCTGCCACATGGTATCACGAATGGCTTTTGAAATCAATGTTCCGTTTGTCAGTTGCAATCCGAACCGGGGAAAGGTAGCGAAGAAAGTAAGTT
>OGXO01001280.1_pt1 | contig 13934 bp, 12 predicted proteins | sample 1576321 | NCBI WGS metagenome assembly OGXO01 (sample SAMEA3541568, study PRJEB24748) | human gut metagenome | biome: human gut; feature: human-associated habitat; material: faeces | place: China | collected 2012 | reverse complement strand
GATATATACCTGTTTATTCATAGCCGTCCTCCCCTTATCTTTCCCCAACCGCAAAGACTGATCCTCATCAATAGAAGCAGTTGGAAACATAAAATGCTCTTTTATATACTCTTCCGCCTTTATCTTGCTCTCCCCATAAGGACCAACCGGAGTCGGAATCACGTCTTCAGTAAGCACGTCTCCTACTACACTATCGGCAGCAGCTTTCACCGAACTAAAGAAAATGAATTTCTTGGCAGAAGACTCCAAAAAGAAATCGAATATCTTTTGAGTCAGACCGGTATTGATATCAAAATAGGACTGAGCAGCCGATTGTTTTTTCGTATCATGGGCCTTTCCGGTAAGATGAATAATGGCATCGAACTGGGGAAGAGTTTGAAAAGGAAAAGAGGCTGGTTGAATATCTTGCCAAGAAAAGATCTGTAGAACTCCTTTTTTTTCTGACGAAATAATATCTAATCCATAAAGAGTATAATACTTTTCTAAAAATACAACTAAATTAGAACCAACAAACCCATGTATACCAGTTATAAGTACATTCATATCTTTATTTATTTCTCGTAAAGACAAACTCAAATATTTTTATAAAATATTTTAAAAGCAACATTCCTCGACAAGTCCAGATACCATTTTCTCTACACGCTCTTACTATTTCTTTATTAAGTAACATGTTACTTTTTACTGAAGCTGTACTTGCCCCTCCCATACGCATTTTCATAAAATCCAATGCTAAATATCTACTCTTTAAATGATGTATATATAGAAAACGAATTAGTAATTCATAATCTGCTGCAATTTTATAATCCGTCTTATAGAAACCAAAATCTTTAAAATAATGTCGATAAGTAAAAAAAGTCGGATGTGCTGGCATAAACCCATATCGGAATAAGCTAGAAAAAAAATATTTAGAAGAATAATATCGAACTGTTTTATCCAAATTATTGGATCTAACAAAGCGCACATCACCGTAAACAGCCTGTACGGTACTTGTTTTGAATACTCCGACAACCTTTTCTATAATATCTTCTCTATGATAAAAATCGTCCGAATTAATAATACCAACAATATCTCCTGTCGCCATTCGAATGCCTTTATTCATAGCATCGTATAGCCCATTATCCTTTTCACTAACCCACTTTAAACGTCCTTGGAATAAAGGTTCATATTCTTTTATAATATCAACGGTTTTATCATTAGATAAGCCATCAACTATTATATACTCTATATCTAAAAAAGATTGGGATAAAACAGAGCAAATTGTATCACGAAGGGTTTTACAGCTATTAAATGTGACGGTAATAATAGAAATAATCATTGCTTATAAAAGTTCATTATATAAAGCTACGTATTCTTTATACTTATCCTCTTTCTTAAAGTTTTTGAAAGCATACGAACGACAAGCTACAGTATAATAGTTTTTCCCTACAAATTTCACATGTCTCACTACCTTGGAAGCCTCTTTAATATTATGTGGAGCAATAATGAACCCAATCTCTTTAGTAACAATCTCAGAACAAGCAGTAGAATTACAAACTAATACAGGTGTCCCACAAGCTAAACTTTCGGCAGTAGTTAATCCAAAAGTTTCTTCTACCGAGAAGTTTACAAATAAATCTGCACAAGAATACAATTCTACAAGTTCATGCATATTCTCAGTATTTTTTATTCCTATAATATTATCTGGCAAATCAGCTATCTGTCTACTATTTAAACCGACTAATAATATTATTTCATCATATAATAGATACCTGGATAACTCTATAAAATCAGCCAATCCTTTACGCTTATTCCACACTGTTGCCACACCTAAAATGACAAATTTATCTTCTATCCCATATTTCAATTTAATTTGAGTCTGAACAGGAGCAAAAGTCACAACATCCACCCCATTGTGAATCACCCGTACTGGATATTTTTTTAAAAATGATTGTTTCACTTCACCAGCTAACCATTTTGAAACAGTAACAATTATAAGTTTCTCAATAGAAGTAAAAGCATCCTTTTTTAAATTAAAATTTCTATTTGAATTATCACAAAATAAAGAGCTCGGATAATCCAATAAATTAGGACAATTAAAGCATTCGCTTTTCCATTTTGAACAATTTACACTTGTATAATGAACACAATGACCAGTATATGCCCAACAATCATGTAATGTCCAAACAATTGGAATGTTTATTTTTGATAAAAAATTAAATAGAAGAGGATAATTTATATAATAGCCGTGCAAATTATGCAAATGTATCAAATCAGGTTTTATTGTACTTATTTGAGAAATTAATGCTCGTGTAGCATGTTTAGATCCTAAGCCATGTGAGTCTAATAGACGAGATTGAAGATAGTGAGAATATATTTCCCATGTATTACCAATTCTATATAAATGAGTTTTACTGACATTCGCCCAACGCCCAAAAGCCGTATAGCATTCCCATCCTGACTCCATTACTTTTTCAGCAATTCCCTCTACTATACGTCCAGTAGATCCTGAATTAGCTACTACATTTATCTGAAATAAAATAGGCATATTTATAAATAGCAAGTGACTTGATTTTCTGCAATAGAGTTAAAATTATAAGAGGCAATATAACGTCTTAACGAATTATAATATGATACGTCTCTTATATGGTCTATAGCATTAAGCAATCCAATATCTGAATCTAATGAGAACACGATCCCATTATTTTCATTCACAATTTCTTCCGCGCATCCCACTTTATTACTAACAATTACTGGCAATCCATTATTTAGCGCTTCTTCTACTACCAATCCCCAAGTTTCTGATAAAGATGGAAGAATAAAAACATCATTCGATTGATATATATTTGGTAAATCTTCATTATTTATTGGACCATGGAAAACTATATTCTTTTTTGCCAATCTCTTTAATGCTCTTTCAGAAGGCCCAAAACCTACAATATTTAATATTAAATCAGGTCGTTTATTAAAAACCCTGACCAACATTTCTACATTTTTCTCAGGAGCTAAGCGCCCTACATATAAAAATTTATTTATTTTTTCTCTCCTTGTATATAATGGCTGAGGTATAATATTAAAAATACCAACACCATGTGTGTCAATAATTTGTCTTCCAAAATTCAATATTTCCAATAATTTACGATTAGCTTTACCTGGAACATAAGCCTTTGAAATACGTTGTAAAAAGAGCTTCTTTAGGAAACATTTTATTCCAACAATATTAGATTCTAAATAGCTCGATTCTACAATCAAAGAATTTTTAGATATAGGAGAAGCAAACAACAATAACCACATAATAATAGAATCCCAGCCTCCTAACACTAACTCACCATAATTGCATTCCCTTAAAAAACGCATAACAATCCATATTTTACAATAGATTTGTTTACCAGATAGATTAATATAATCAAAATTAAGATCTCCTCTAAAAAAATCATCATTCCTTATCTCATTAATTTTTCCTGTAAAAATGACGAATATGCTTTTTCTTTTAGCAATTCTATTATATAGATTCAATTTATAAAATGATGGAATATTAGTTACATACACAGAATCATAAAAAATCATATTTGAAAGTTTTAAAAGATAGTTATATTTAGATTGATTATCTTCCTCCAGAAACAAGAAATAATAATTGGGGAATTTTCTTATAAATAAGATAATAAATTACTAGTCCTATTACAACAACAATAAAAGGACACAAGAAATACAGAATTAAAATTACCAAATCATATTTAGGACATATCTTTAAAAGATACTTAATTATAATAGATAAAGGAATAGCATGAAAAGCATAAATAAAAAAAGCAGCCCCAGCAAAAAAACTTTCCGTTTGATTTTTCATTTTCGGCAATAATTTCGTCAAAAGAGTAAGAAGAAAAAAAATTCCAACTAAAATACTTAATCTTTGTACATAGCCATAATAAGCAGTTTGATCAAGATAAATAGCCAAACAAACAAGAAATAAATATAAAAAACTAAAGCCTATAAACTTAGATTCTACTACCTTCACAAAACTCAGTTTATGAATTGAAAAATAAGCGCCAAGAGAAAAGAAAAACATAGCAGCAATACTTAATCCACAAAATGGAATTTTATAATCTAAAAACCAGCATAATCCAATCAAGACTATTCCTATTTTAAAAATATATTTAACAAAAAAATAAATCAGAGGAGCGAATATAATAGTTACTATTAAATCTCGAATAAACCACAATTGAAAACAAATAGGATATTCGCTATTCGAATCTTTATGAATGTCCCAAAAAGAAGCAAGAAAATCAGTCCAGCCAAAATCACTTATCACTTTTGTAGTATTCGATATATATAAAGAAAAGAAGTATTGACAGAAAAAATAGAACAATAAAACTATCAAATTCCAAAAAAGATATGGCACTAACAAAGTTCTAATTCTTTTCAATAATTTATACCTAAACACATTAAAAGAAAAACTTTTTTTATAAAAAAAAAGAAAACCTGAAATAAAAAAAAAGAAAGGAACTGCTATCCGAGCCAAAACATCCGATAACAACATAGAAATAAATGTATAGCTAGGATATAAATTTGTCTGATATATGTTTATTCCATCTACTTCAGTAAAATGGGCATGTATAAAAACAACACCAATTATTAAAGGGAAACGGATTATACTTATTATTTCAAGTTGACGCAAATCATCTTCCAATGCCATAATATTTTTCAACAATAAAAATTTTCTATTTTTTGAAATGCATTTTTCCATGATCTCTTGGAGAATCGTAATTCAAGAGTTTTTGCATGTTTTTTATAACGAACTAATTTATCATATGAGAGTGATTCTATTTCACGCATAAGCCTGTCAAAATCATCTTCTGAAAATGAAATATAAAAGTAGTCTAACCCCTCTAATTCGGGATATATAATTGTAGAAATTACAATTTTACCATAAGTAAAATACTCTAATATTTTTGAAGGAAAATTATTGTTATTTTCAGGTAATAGTGGATTACGAAAATTCAAACAAAAATCCACTCTAGACAACCAACTAATATAATCATCATATTCCAGAAAACCTAAATATACAATATTATGATACATACTTGCGTACTTCTGAACTTCTCGCTCTAAATTTCCTCGACCAGTAACATATAAAAGAAACTGAGGATGTTTAGAAAAATATTTTAAAGCAAGCTCAACACCAGTAACCTCCCCTAAATATCCAGAAAAAAGGAAAGTTGATTTATCTATAAAATGCACATCATTAACATTTATTTCAGGATTTGAAGTAACAATACCTGGAAGAGAGACAAAATTTACATGCCTAATATTGGTTCGTTCTGATAAGGAAAGGATACCATAAGACTGCTTAATCATATATTGGATAAAAGTAGATAGAGAAAAAAAATGTTTTGGAGGAGTAAAATCAGCCAACAAAATAAACACTTTTTTTCTCACAAAATAACGAAGTAAAATATACAGTAAAACATTTTGATTATTCAAATTATAAAACCATATATTCTTTTCCGAAATACAACATTTTGCAGCAAGAATCGTTTCAATAAATACATTTAAATAGCGTCCCCATAAAATATGCTTAAAAAAACGAGATTGAATATAAATAATTTTATCTTCTTGGACTTTTTGAATGTTTTTTAAAACAGTAACAGGAACAAGAGAAATTACTTTCTGAAAATAATTAAAATCTACAATCTTCTTACAAAACAATATTGAAGCTTGGGAAACATTGTTTTGACTTACTATTTTCTGAGGAATAATACTACATACAAAAGTGGCCATATTAAAATTAGCAAAATATATTAGTATTTAACAGGGAGTTTCCGTCCTAAAATACAAGAGAAATATTTATTAATAAGAGAGATAAAAAATATTAGTAATATCCAAAGAATTATTTGACGTAATAATGAATTTAAATAAGATGACATAGGAAGTTCTTCCAAACATTTCCGAATTAATGCAGACAAAAATTGATGAAAAGCTAAAATTACAAAAGTATTTTTGCCTAAATATACGATCACATTCTTCACTTTTAAAGTCGACAAATCAATAATACGTGAAAGGCAAAACATCCAACATATTCCGCTAAAAGCCCCTATATACCCAGGCAAATAACTCCCAACTTGATTCCATGCCATATCTAATCTTGGATGATTAATCAATACAATAATCACATTTAATAGAAGAAAAAAGAAAAAAGAAACCAACAAATTATATTTCTCACTAAAACTAAATCTATTTAATATATAAAACCGAGAGCAGTACCCTATACCATAAATAAATAATGCAGATAATACAGTTTCCAATTTATAATAAAAGTGAACATTATATTCATTAAGAAAATATCCAATTATAGATCCAGTCAACAACAATAACAACAAAATAAAAATACTATTTATATTTTTACATAAAATATAAAACAAGATTTCAACAAAAAATAGTACAGGCACAAACCATAAAGCAATTCCATCCCAACCGAATAGCAACTCCTTTATCGAATGAAGACATGGATTATAATTCAGCATCCAAAATCCAATAAATATTATAATAGAAAATATCGCATATGGTACTATCAAAGTATGTAATCTCTTCTTTACAAATAAAGAAAATGTATTATATTTAGAAGGATCAAAAACTAAACCAGAAACAAAGAAAAAAAGAGGCATATGAAAAGACCAAATCCAATCACTAAAAAAACCTCTTAGTCCAGTATGACCAAACACCACCAAAACAATAGCTAACCCTTTAGCAATATCAATAAAATCTATACGTTGCATTAATTATACAGTTAAATTACGATAGCTGGTTTTAGAACAATTATAAAGAACTAGTAATAGCAAAGTATAAAGCATTGTAGGATGTATCAAATCTATATGATAAGGCCTCTGCAAATACCCTAAAGACAATATGATTATAGCCACCCACACATTTCGGTCTCTTTTACTATAATACAATATAAATACAAGAGGAAGATACATAAAAATAGTACCCACTATTCCATCCTTAGCCAAGGTTTCAAAAGGATTATCATCCATATATTCAATTTTACCAAGTGCTTCTGCACCCACTCCCATTATTGGTGCTTTTAGAAATTGTGCCTTTGCCTTTTCCGTTAATTCACTTCTGGAATTTCCTTTAACATCACCATTCATCGGATCAAACTCAAAACGTGCATAAGTTAATTGATAGATATCACTATCTTGATCTATCAAATGAAATGTTACACATCCTAATAATATCAATATTAAAGAAACAGTAAACAATCGTCTAATATTACTACCATAATACAAAACATAATATAGTACGATTTGAATATAAAATGCCATAGAAAAGGTAAAGCAGAGACATATCACCAATAAAGTTTCAAATTTACGATTATTAAAAAAGAGCTTATTAAAAATCAAAGCAAAAACTCCCCAATTGGCCATCGCACCAGGTTCATCAAAAAAGCCAGAATATCGAATTATATTTCCTATATAAGTATTTGTACAAGTTAAGCCAAAGAAATATGCAGGTCGACTATCTTGATTTGTAAAAGTGAAGAAAGGATTCATTCCTATAAAGAAAACAATAAAAAAAGTAATTGTACCACCTAAAGCCATAAATAAAATCCACCGGTTATAACTCTTTATTAAAGCACGTAATCCAACCTCTACCTCTACGAATTGTAACATCATAACCGTTAACAACATATAAAATACTCTGGTTAAATAAGAAGTGTCATTATGATAAAAGCAAAAAAGAATCCAACATAATCCCTGTAAATAACACACTATCCAAAATTGTCTTGGAAATACTTTTATCTTTTTATGGGCAAAAAAGAACAATAGGAACAAAAAAGCAATTAAGTATGTTAATTTAAAATCAGGTAAAGATATAAAACGACAAAAAACATATGGATATGCAATAAATAAAAGAATGAAGAAGAGACCCAATACTATGTAGTTCTTAATATTTATCACAGACTTAACATTCAAATGTTTTATTAATAATCTCATGAACAGATAAAGAAGAAGAATATATATCACTTAACCGCTGTCTACAAGCACTATTGTATTTATGATCAATCTCCTCGCAAGACAACTCTGCCAACTTGTTAATCTGAATTGCCAATTCTCGTGGATTACCATTGTTAAAAAAACAACCAGTATGATGGTCCACGAACTCTCTCATTCCTAAAACATCTGATACTATGACAGGTTTCCCAATATGAAAAGCTTCCAATACCGGTAAAGAAGCATGTGGTTTACTAAAAGGAGATATTAATGCTTGACATTCATCCAGATAACCTAATACATTATCTACAGTACCAACCAATAATGCATTGGGAGAGTTGCGCAACATCAAATATAGCTTCTCAAGTCTCCAATAATAAGGATCTAACATAACTTTAAATACTTTTTTGATCTTGGTATCGACTCTATTAATTGGAATATAACCTGCGAAAATAATTCGAATATTACTAGCTAAATATGGTAAAGCTAATACTAATTGTTCAAATCCTTTAATTCGGGCTTGCCCACCTAAAAACAAGAAATACTTATATTCTTTATTTAACGATATTGTTCCAGAAATTCTTTTGGAACTACAAACGACATCATCATAAACGACAAAACTTTTTTCACATAAACCAATTCTGTCTCTATTATCTTTAGATATTGCAATAATAGTATCTGTAAATCGATTAATAATATATTTAAAAAGATAATATCTAATACCCCAAATACCATAAGAAAATGGTTCTCTAACGTGCAATATAACTTTTTTCTTCAACCGTTTTGCTCCTAACGCCCAATCTGATAAAAACACAGAATTCAAATATACTAAATCAATATCCGCCGTATACTTCTTCAACAACAGCGGAGCAAAAAGCAAGGCATTAACATAATATAGAATAAAAGACCAAATATACATCAACACATAATACAACGTAACATATTTAGCATCAGTATGCTCACATATTCTATAAATATACTTATAAAACCAATGTTTACAATAAACAACATCTACCCCCAAATCCCTTATATAATCAATGGCTTCGCTATCATATATACATAAAACACGTATTTGATAATAAGGAGCAAGTTTATTCAAAAGTCCCAACAAAGCAACTAAACTTCCATTTAAGCCTCTAGCATGGTGAATTATCAAAATACGTTTCATTTTATTTTTTTATAAAAACTTGCAAGCCTCAAATAGCCCCGTAAATATTGAGCTCCCCAAAAAGGAGATAATTTGTAATGAAATGTTTGCAACTTAACTTTATCTTCTCTAGGTAGACAATCACTTATTTCTCTAGCAATATTATATGAATAAAAAAACAATTTATTATTATTTATAGATTTTGTCAATATCATTATTTTAAAATTCTCAATATAATTAGAAAGAATCTGTTTTTTTTCTAAAAAATTTGGAGGAGCAATATTAGCGAAAGCCGCTACCATCAATTTTAAAATATCAACTAAAGATAAAACATGAGTTAAGGTAACTCGCTGAGTTATAGACCCTGGACGAATTCTATAATAATACAAAGATTCTTTTCGTATCACACAAGAATTAGCTTTTAAAGCAGACATAAAACTCCACAATTCATCTTCATGAATAAGCCCTTCTTTGAAAAGTAAACCATTGTCAATTATAAAGTCTCTACGAACCAATTTGTTCCACGCCATTACAAAAAAATCTTTTTGACAGAAAGCTCGTAGTATATCTAAATTGGAAGTAAGTAATTGATCTTTCAAAGAAAAGCATCCAAAATTACAAACACTGTCATTAGGCAAAATTTCATCATAATTAGCTACCACTATATCAGCACAAGCCTTCCTTGCAGAAAAAGCCATTTTTTCTATACAATCCTCAGATATCATGTCGTCACTATCCAAAAAGAACAAATAATCTCCAGTTGCTACTTTTATACCTGTATTACGTGCTGCAGATAATCCTCTATTTTCATTATGTTGTATAATATGGATATCCAATTTATTTTTATGAATATTCAATAAACGATTAACAATTTCCATAGTATCATCACTCCCACAATCATCAATAAGAATAACCTCTATATTAGAAAAGGTTTGGTTAAAAACAGAAAGCAAACATCTTTCTACATAAGGAGCAACATTATAAAGTGGGATAATGATTGAGACTTTCATATTACATAAAATCTATTTCTGGCAAATCAGAAAGCCAAGTTTTATAAAAATCAGAATTCTTACCATATGAATTATCTAAAAAAACAAATGGCTTATGCAACAATAAAGCTAATATTGCAACATGTAAACGAGTAGTATAAATATATCTATATGAACTTACAAACTTAACTCCTTTTCGAATCAAAAAAGGTTTAAAAATAAAAGACATATACCAATCTATAACTTGACGTAAATGTTTTACTTTTAAATCAAGCCTATTAAGACAAAAATAAAACCATTCCACTTTAGATATCCTCTCCATACAAGGCCAGTCACGTATATCCACCTCTAATTTATTTTTAAATATGATTTGTTTATTCAAACACAGTTCTTTATCCATACGTTTTAAAAACAAAGCTTTATCATTTGCAATTGATTTTAACTGATTTAAATACATTTCCGAAATACAAAAAGCCATATCAGGCAGTAATAATATATTATTCAAAGAAAAATACTTTTTTAATATTTTGTATGATCTATCATCCCGAGCACAAATAAACAAATCCTTATGATTTGCCATAAACAAAGCATCTTCTTTTAATTTTTTTTCATTTTCATAAAAAACACTTTGAGGCAAAATGATAATTCTATTATTAGGATACTCAGAAATTATTTTTAATCTAAAGTCTTGATGTAACCTCCATATATCACCAAAATTCCCTCCACCTTGTAGAAGAATCGTCACATCAGTAGAGCATTTAAAGAACCTATAATGTTCCAAAGAAGATTTATACAAACAAGTACATCTACATTTTTTCAGAAATTCATTTGTACCCTCCCAAATCAAGACATCACCCACATTAGAATAATATGGTAAATCTAAAAGTAAGCATTTTTTTGAAATTAAAGGAGTTAGTGTATCTTCAATGGTTTGACGTAAAGATTTTATTTTACCCTGAAAATTCATATTTATTTTTTTTTAAATGTCTTAAAAAGACTAACCGTTTTTTCTTTTAAAGACATTTTCATACGTATTCTCTTCATTTTCTTATTTATAGCTTTCTTCTGTTCAATAGTATATTCTTTATTAGACTCAAAAAGCTTAGAACCCATAAATTCTTTCATTTCGGGATTTAGCCACTCACTACCATCTAGACAAATACGATTTCTTAGTTCAGCATACGTCGGGGCCGACAATTCTGGAATATCTCCTAAAACAATGAATGAATGTCCATTATAACAATGATGTTCAAGACAATTATTACCAATCGCACAAAAATGAATCGGCTTATCAGTATCATAACAAATATCTTCTTTAACCAAAGATTTATAACACTGGCTCATAATACCTGTGCCAAGATTAAAATGGAAGGTCCAGTCTCCAGCGTAACAAAATTCCCTCCTTTTCACCTCATAAATAGTTGTTTTATAATCAAAAATACATGAATTAAATTTTTTCCACACACTAATATAATCCATTCTAGACATTTTAGTTAAAATCGGTAGTTTTTTTGGATCTCTTTCATCTCTAGCTATAGTAACATGTGGTATAGCCCCTACCTCCTTTAAAGACCTCTGATTCATTTCTTCAATCAAAGGTATCAATTCATCAGAAGGAGTTACTTCTAGCGTAAAGGAACAGCCTACACTTCTTACTTTTTTTACATTATCAAAAAAACGTTCCAATAAACCTTTACTTTTCAGTTCAATATAGTGATACGAAAATTTAAAAAACAAGCGCTTTAATAATTCTAAAGGAAAATCAGCAATTTCATCAAATCTCTTTGAAACAGTAGCATTAGTAACTATCATTACATAATGCCCTTCCTCTAGAATAGCTCGTATATAGCTTAAAATATCTTTATGCAACAATGTTTCACCAGCTGCACAAAAATTTATCAGACAAATTCCTCCTAATCTTTCTATTGATAATGCCTTACGAACACGATCTGACGAATACTTAAATTTAGGAGTCTTATTCGCAAATAAACCATGCTGAGTAATATAACAATAATGACATCTTAATGTACAGGCAGTAACAGGCACATAACAATCAATATAACGTTTTATTTTATCCATAACATATTACAAAATAATTAGTCCAACATTTTATATAAAAAATATAAAGCAATTTAAATTCTTATACTAGCCACGAATCTACGCACCTGTTTTGCAACAAATGGTCTAACAAGTTTTTTTTCTTCCAAATCCAGGCCCAAGAACCAAATAGAAATACCAATACAGAAAAAACTCATACTCACAACTACTAATAAACGCCAAAAACCTTCATCCATTAATAATGTGACCACCAAAGATGGTAGCATTCCAATACTTCCAATAGCTAGAGTCATCAAAACGACCTTGAATAAATACACAGAAACGGAAATATGAATTAGCATATTCAACACTAGAGCTCTAATAAGCAAAGAAAGTAAAGTAAATACGATGGAAACTATTAAAGTTATATATGGCGGATATCCTATATTCAACAGTAGATAAGAAACGGGTAAATTCAACAATAAAATTCCACCAACTAATATTTGATAATACTTTATCCTACCTGTAGCTTGCACTGTAGTTCCTATAGTATACGTAAAAGATTCTAAAATTGAATTTATAATTACCAAACGTGTAAAAATCACTGTATATTCCGGAACTGCAGTTAACCAAACAGTCAACACATATTTGGTTTCAACAAAAATTGGTATAGAAAAAAATAGCATTAAATAACAAGAGAATTTGGACCCCCTAAATAATAAAGATTTAGTACGCTCTAAATCATTAGTAGCATAGGACTTTATTATTTGTGGATTTAGGGCTAATGTAAAATTTTGCGTAAAGCTACTTATAGCAGTATTTACTTGATAAGCAATCCCGCGAGCTGCATTAATCACTGGACCAAAGAAAATATTAAGTAACATATTTACTCCCTGATCTTTCAAAACATAAGCAGCACTACCTAAAAGACTCCAGCCCGAATAACTAAGCATTCCAACCAAAATATCTTTAGAAAAAAGTATGCTCATCTTACATTCTACAAACTTCTTCTTACAATATATATAATAACAAATAAAAAGGATTATAGTAACTCCTAATAGCAAAGTACCATATAGAACAAGTTTATTCCCTACAAATTGACATAAAATAAAAGCAATTAATAATCTCAAAGAGACATCCACTAATCCAATATAGGCATAAAATTCCATTTTTTCATGTGCTATTATTTCGGCATTTAAAGGAACTTGAATAATCGTTATAGCACAACTTAGAACTGTAAATTGATAAATAACATTAGCAGCAAAAATACGACTTTCGGGTATAACCAATTTATAATTAACAAACCATAATCCTAAAGTTTCAGCTAAAACAATAACAATTACTGCCAACAATAAATGAACCGTATAAGACGAACGAAAAATATACACAAGTCGACTTAAATCATTTTGTCCTAATTCAAATGTAATAAATCGTGATGTAGCTGCACCTAATGCACCATTGAGAAAAGAAAACAAAGCAATAACCCCACCAACTACATTGTATATTCCATAATCTTCAACCCCCAATGCACTTAACACTATTCTCGAAGTATAAAGTGCAACTAGCATTGTAATTCCCAAACGGAAATACAATATCATTGTATTTTTTGCTATACGCTTATCATTTATATTAGACATTCAAATTTTACTTGATAAGAGAATATCAGCCAAAGACATTTATTATAACAAATTCCTTATATTTAGATATAGCTATATTATATATCACTAATACTTTAAATAATTTATGGTTATGATGTCTAGGACACATTTCAAGCTAACTATCAGCTCCTCATCCCCC
>OGXO01001278.1_pt1 | contig 13943 bp, 8 predicted proteins | sample 1576321 | NCBI WGS metagenome assembly OGXO01 (sample SAMEA3541568, study PRJEB24748) | human gut metagenome | biome: human gut; feature: human-associated habitat; material: faeces | place: China | collected 2012 | reverse complement strand
GTACGCTTTGAAGAAAATAATAACCGTTCCGCAGCTTACGATGGAGACCAAGAAGTAGGGTACTGTTCTTACACCCTTGATGGAGATGTCTGGGTCATTGAACACACCGTCGTCGATCCCGCCTATGGAGGAAGAGGCCTGGCCCGCCGTCTCGTGGACGCTGTTGTCATGGGAGCCCGGGACAGCCGCGTCAAGATCCTGCCCATGTGTTCCTACGCCGTGAGCCTTTTTAAGAAGGATCATAAATACGACGAAGTAAACGCCAATCTCTAACCATGACGTCAGCATGCAAAAAGCCGGAAGAACCTATTAACATCGGATCTTCCGGCTTTTTAGTATGACGTTTTTATTTCATGACAAGAAGAGAGACATCACCCACACAGCCAATGAGACTGCGGATCTTTGTCAAAAGGGCAAGGCGGTTTTGCTTTACGGCTTCATCCTTATCCATGACCATGACGTCATCAAAGAAATGGTTGATGGGTGCAGAAAGGCTGTCGCAAGCGGTAAGGACGCCGGCAAAATCACGGGAAAGAAGCATTCCATGTACGTTTTCAGCAGCCTTTTCCACAGCTTCAAAGAGGGCTTTTTCAGCGTCTTCTCTCAAAAGGGCCTCGGAAACAGGTGCGTCAACGCGACTTTTCTTGGTAATATTTTCCACGCGGGTAAAGGCCTGAAGCGTTTCTGGCGCCTTATCCGTACCGAGATAGGCCGTCAGGGCATCAGCGGCAGCAAAAGCGTCGCACAGGTCATCCCGGCCTTCAGCACCAAGGACGGCATCGACGATATCGTACCGAACGCCGCGGTCAAGCATCATGTTCTTGGAACGCTGGGCGAAGAATTCAACAATATCAGCCACAAGTTTGTCTTCACTTTGATTCGTTTTGGGCAGGCGGCTCAAGGTTTCCTTGATGGCGCTTGTAAGGGCAAAGTGGATGTTTCCATCGGTGACGATATTGAGGATACCCAGGGCCTGGCGGCGCAGGGCATAGGGATCCTGGGAACCGGTTGGAGCTTCCCCGCGGCTGAAGGTTGCTGTGATATTATCCAGTTTATCGGCAATGGCAAGGAGACGGCCTTCATTCGTCTGAGGCAGTTCATCGCCGGCAAAGCGCGGCATGTACTGCTCTCCAATAGCCGTCGAGACCGTATCGCCTTCGCCGTCAAGAAGGGCATATTCACGGCCCATGGTGCCCTGCAGTTCCGTAAATTCCGTAACCATGCCGGTCACAAGATCGGCCTTGCTGAGGCGGGCTGCGCGAACAAGAGCCTTTTCATCAGCGGCAACGCCCGATTCCTTGAGGAGGCAGCTCGTAAGGGCTTCGAGGCGTTCCGTCTTTTCATACATATTCCCCATGCCGCGCTGGAAGGCTACATCATGCAGGGCCTCCCGATGTGCTTCAAGGCTCTTTTTCCGGTCGTTTTCAAAGAAGAAGACCGCGTCGTCAAGACGGGCACGAAGGACGCGTTCGTTGCCGTGGGTCACGATGTCAAGATGTTCACTGTTGCCGTTGCGGACCGTAATGAAATAAGGCAAAAGCTTGCCGCTGTCATCAAGGACAGGGAAGTAGCGCTGATGGTCGCGCATGGGAGTAATGACAGCTTCTTTCGGGAGCTTCAGGTACTTATCATCAATGGAACCGCAAAGGGCCGTCGGATATTCGACAAGATAAGTGACTTCATCGAGCAGGTCTTCAGAAATGGCCGTATGGCCGCCGGCTTTTTTGCCCAACGCTTCAATCTGTTCCCGGATGAGGGCACGGCGTTTTTCCACGTCGACAATGATGAAGTTTTCTTCGAGGGTTTTTACATAAGCCTCGGCCGAAGGAATCGTAATGGTCTGACTGCCCAGGAAGCGATGGCCGCGGGTCACATTGCCGCTTTTGACATCGTTTGCTTCAACAGGAATGACTTCACTGTCAAGAAGGGCCACCATCCAGTGGAAAGGACGGACAAACCCGAAGTCATAGTCGGCCCAGCGCATGGTCTTTGGGAAGGACAGGCTGTGGAGAATATCATCCAACAAGGCAGGCAGCAGGACCTTGGTTTCACCGCCCTTTGTGTGTTTGATGGCATAAACGTAACCATCCCGTTTTTCAAGGGCAGAGACTTCCACACCCTGACCGCGGGCAAAGCCCTGGACGGCTTTCGTCGGGTTGCCGTCTGCGTCAAAGGCAATCTTGAGGGATGGACCTTTGCTCTCTGCCGTCATATCTTCCTGACGGTCAGCAATGCCTTCAGCCACAAAGGCCATGCGGCGCGGCGTTCCGTAGACGCTGACTTTTTCAAAAGGAATACGGGCTTCCTTGAGTTTTGTTTCTGCCAGTTCCTTATAGTTTTTCAAGATACCCGGCATGTATTGGGCCGGCATTTCTTCCGTTCCGATTTCATATAATAACGTAGCCATTAGTTGTTCCCTCTCTTCAGCATAGGAAATCCCATCTTTTCACGCTGTTCCACATACGCCGCGGCGCACAGGCGGGCCAGGGCGCGGACACGGCCGATGTAGTTGGTCCGTTCGTCAACGCTGATGGCACCTCGGGCGTCCAAAAGGTTGAACGTATGGGAGCACTTGAGCACATAATCATAAGCTGGATGGATGTTCCCCGTTAACAGGACCCTTTTGGCTTCCTTTTCATATTTATCAAAGAGGTCAAAGAGCAGATCCGTATCGGCAATATCAAAGCTGTAGCAGGACTGTTCCACCTCGTTTGTGTGATACACATCGCCGTAGGTCACATCGCCCACCCATTTGATGTCGTAGACATTTTCCACACCTTGGATATACATGGCAAGGCGTTCGAGGCCGTACGTGATTTCAACGGCAACAGGTTTGATATCAAGGCTGCCAACTTGTTGGAAGTAGGTGAACTGCGTCACTTCCATCCCGTCGAGCCAGACCTCCCAGCCCATGCCCCAGGCACCCAGGGTCGGCGATTCCCAATTGTCTTCAACAAAACGGATATCGTGTTCTTCGGGATGGATCCCTAGTTCGCGCAGGCTTTCAAGATACAGTTCCTGAATGTTATCCGGAGACGGTTTCATGATGACCTGGAACTGATGATGCTGATAAAGGCGGTTAGGGTTATCGCCATAACGTCCGTCAGCCGGGCGGCGGGACGGTTCCACATAGCATACGTTCCACGGCTCCGGTCCCAAGACGCGAAGGAAAGTTGCCGGGTTCATGGTCCCAGCTCCTTTTTCTACGTCATAAGGATGGAAGTTGATGCATTGCTGACGCCCCCAATAGGCACTCAGCGCCGAAATGATGTCTTGGAAATTCATGGTTTTCTCCTCCTAAACAAAAACTCCCGTCTCTGCAATATAGACGAGAATCATCTACATTACAGGGACGGGAGTGACTTCCGCGGTTCCACCCTGTTTGCTGCCAAGGCAGCCTCTCTTGTGGTACAGTCGCTCAGGGATGCCAACCCCCTCATTGCGCTCCGAACAATATAGCAAAATTGGGAAAGATTGTCAAGGCAGCGGTGGAAAAAGGCGGTCGAGATGTGATGCTAAAAGACCGTGAGACACGGACCCAAACCGCCCCCCTGCGGGGGATGGGTCGGAATTACATTCACCTGGAAACATGTCCCTGCAGCATCACAGCTGCCTTTTTATCTTTTAGCTCGACAGCCAGCGCCGAAGAGTCATGACAGCATGATGGCCCCTTTTACGTTTTTCCCAATCGCAGTACGTTCCTTCTTCCAATATGCCATGAGCCCATTGCTTCGGATATGTTTCTGAAGCAATGGGCTCATGTTTTCCATCAAATCGGAGCGATGTCCACGCCGATTAAATTATTAAGGTTATGCCGTCTCGCCCAATCTTTCCCGTTCGCGGCGTGCAAGGATAGGGAAAATAAGGCCGATACCAAGAAGGATGACCGGCGTTACGACGTTCATGATCATCTGGAACCACCAGGTGGAAGAATACATTTCTACACCGTAAGGAACCATACCCATGAGCGAAGCAAAGGTCGTCAGGGCAAAGCACCAGAAACCAATCATAAAGCCGGTGCCTTTGCTCTTTGTAAGGTAGTAGGAAGAGCTGTAAGCCTTTTTCGCCCGTTTGAGCGCCATATAAGCCAGGAAGACCCACAGGTAGGACAGCGGCATGCAGATGGCATTCAGGCGCAGGAGCCAGATGTAGAGCGTTGTCATGTCGCCAATGCCAAGGGCCGGTACGATGATAAGAATGCTGACAAGGATGCCCGTCAGTTTGTAACCGCTCACAGGGATGCCCTTTTCGTTGATCTTCGTGAAGGAATGAGGTACGAATTTCGGATCAACATCACTTAAGAGGAACTTGATGGGTGCGTCAATGGAGATGGCAAGGGTTGCTGCCTGGCCAAAGAACTGGCAAATAGCATAGAGGATGACGAAAGCGCGGCCCACGCCATAATAAGCGCCGAGCTTGGCGAAGCAGTAGTAAGCTCCATTCATCATCAGGTCCTTCGGCACATTGTTGGGGTCAAACATAAGACCCATGGCAAAGGTACCAAGAACAGCCGTAACAGCCACCATTGCGGTCATGACAATCATGGCACGCGGGAACTCCTTATCCGGATTCTGGAGGTTCGTGACATACGGTGCAATGCGTTCACAGCCACCGACAGCAAAGACGAGGATGCTGAGGGTCGTCATGTATTCAAAGTTGAAGTTCGGCATGAACGTATCCCAGCTGAGGCTGTAGGAGAAGGTCTTTGCTTCCGTGATGTAAGGCGCAGCGAGAACGAGAAGCACATAAAGGATGCTCATGATAAACATAAAGGAACCGGCAATGGAACCAATGCGCTTCAAAGCCGATACACCCTGAGCGGCATACCACATGAAGAACATGAAAATGCCAAGGCTGATAAGCTGAAGCATCATAGGCGAAATCATGGTTGTCAGTTGGTCATTCTGGAAAATGGCCCACCCCATAGCAATAAGGATATTCTGCGGTTTCTGGGCTAGATAAGGAATATTGACTACCCAGAAGGTCCAGCCAGCAAAGAAGGCCAATTTGGAACTCATGGTTTCTTTGATCCAGGAGCTGACACCGCCAGCACCATTTTCAAAGGTCGCGCCCATTTCCCCCACCATCAACGTGTACGGAATGAAGTAGAAGAGGAAGAGAATCATCCAGGAAACGACGACTTTCAGACCTTGGTTGGCAAAGCCATTGACCGTATTGCCAAATCCCCACACGACCGTGTAGGCCATTAGGCACAGAGCTTGCCAAGTCATGGCTTTGTTTTTTGAATTTGTGTTGCTGCTCATTTCGATACCCCCTAATTGGTTTAAAGTGCAACATTTGTTACACGTATTATAACAAGATTTGTTCTTCCATAAAAGACAGAAAATAAGGACTTTTCGCTATTGTCTTTATATTAAGGACAATCCCGAACGTTCACTGTAACATTTTCATCGTATTATTCGAAATATAAAAAAAGTGAACCATTTTTGAAGAAAGCATCGCAATATCGTGTTATCCAGCCATCACAAATCAACTTGAAATTTTTTAAACAGGCCTATGAATGAAACCAACCGGTGAAGGAATAAAGGATAAGTCGCAGTTAGGAACCTTTTTTGTTAAGAAAAAAGTCCGCATCTGAAGAACAAGCTGTCCACACTAAAGAAACTTACAATGAATCATTTGATGGCTTTTTATCCACGTAAGAAAGAACCTGTAAAATAAGCCTCTATTTTTGAAATATAAAAAATCCCTCAAACAGGGAACCCCAATTTGAGGGAATTATCACTTCTTCAATTATTTTTTTCCGCCAGTTTTGCATATTTTATGGCCGTATAGATACCGTGCTGGAGTGTGGCAATGATGCCCATACTTCCTTCAAGAAATCCTCCTTGGAGAAGATAGACCTTAAGCATGCCCAAAAGGGCATGGCTGGCTGCTTTTCCATAGCTTGCCCTTTTTCCTCGGGCGTAGGCATCATCGGCCCAAATGGTCGTGTACTGGCCGGCTTTGCGCCACCAATCGGCAAAGGCCGCATAGGTATAATGGTCCATCCTTTCTGAAAGGGCCTCAAGAGGCACGGTGCAAACGGCGTGTTCGTGGACCTTTCCCTCCCAGTGGACCGCCGCTTTTGGGAAAAGGCGCACGACCCGATCCGGTCCGAACGCCCCATGATGGAAATGATGACCGAAGGCAATATTTTCCCTGCGGAAGGAGTAATGGTGGTTGGGCGCTCCCTTTTTGATGGCAAGGACCTTTTGGATGGCCCCTGCTGTAAGCCGTTCGTCGGCATCAAGATAAAGTACCCAGTCACCATGGGCACCCGTCAGGGCAAAATTACGCTGGGCGGCAAAGTCCCCGTCCCAAGCCCGGTAAATCACAGAAGCACCGCTTTTTTTTGCGATTTCCACGGTCCCATCGTCACTTCCAGAGTCAACGACAAGAATCTCATCGGCCCAGGACGCAGCATTTTGAAGGGCGCTGGGAAGATTTTTTTCTTCATTTTTAGTGAGGATGATGCAGGTTATGCTGCCCATGACTATTCTTCCTTTCCTAAAAGTTCCGGATGGCGCACAAGGTACCCCGTAAGATCCATATACCCTTCCCTTTCCTCACGGTACGGCTGAGGGCCTTCCCGAAGAGCCTGCGGTCCAAAGCCGTCCCCTAAGGGCTGATAAAAGTCGTTGCTGTAGGTCCCGTAAGCATCCTTTCGCAGCCAGTGGTAAGGCGACACGACATGGTCGATGGGATCCATGAGGCTCGTCATAAGGGAATAGTACGTAAAGTCCTTTGGCGCAATGAGTTCAAAAATCGTCGGCAGGATATTCATATGACCGCCAATGGTATTTTCCCCGAAAAGGGACTGGTCGATTTCAGGATGATGGAAGAATAGAACCGGACTATGGCGTTCCCGCAGGTTCGCGTCTCGTTTCATGAGGCTTGTTTTCCCAAGGACGGCACTCATGTCATAGGAATGGTCGCCTGTCACGATGAAAAGACTGTCTGGATAGGCTTCCTTCATGGTGCGCAGGAACTTTCCAATCGCCTGGTCTGAGAACCAGAAGGTCCCGAGATTCTTTTGCAAACTCTTGCTGTTTTTGATGTCTTCCGGAGCATCCGGCATGACACGCTCCGTATCATAGCCATATTTTTCAAGAGGAATCTTGAAGGGCCCGTGATAACTTGTCGTATAAAGGAAATGGAACTGATATTCCCCGCGCTCTTCGTCCCCGGAAAGAATCATGTCCGCTGCTTTTTCCAGAAAGAGGTTGTCATAGACGCCGACCCAGGTCTTTGGCGCGTCAGGGCCGCAAAAATCCGTTGCCGTTTCCACTTCGTCAAAGCCGCAGCTGGGAGCAAACTGGTTAAAGTTTCCATATGTGACATTGCCGCCATACCAATAGGCCGCGTGATAGCCAAGTTTCTTCAGCTGTCGTGGCAGGGCCGTAGGAAGTTTGTTCGTCCAGAAGCTTTCTTTTTCGTTGAGTTCAAGACCAGCGTCAAAGATGCCGCTCATGAGGCTCACGATGGATGGCCTGGAAATGATGCCAGCTGAAAGGGCACTCGTAAGCTGGGCTGTGTGGGGATCATCCTTGAGAAACCGTCCGCCCGAGACAAGGTTCAGCGAGGCAAAGGCCGGGTCAAAGAACTGCTGAAGATAGGTCTCCCCCACAAGGAGGAAGATATGGCGCGGTTTTGTGATGCGCGCGCCCTTTGCCGCACGGCGAAAGGCATAGACAGGATTGGGAAAATCGGAAAGGGGCATTTTTACCGGCACCAGCGGCGCAATGGCGGCAAGGTCCTCTTCGTCCGTGTGCTCATAGGCTTCATTGAGGTCATGCTTCATCACCTGTTCCAAGGCGACAAGGTCATCCACGGTCGCTTTGGCAAAAAAGATATCCTTTTTCACAAGACTCGGAATCGTATCCCATTCGGGCTTATCGTCATGCCAGAAGGTCCCGCCATACCGGAACCAGTAAAACGCAGCAATACACAAAAGAAAAACAACTGTATTGAAGGCGCAGCGAAGAAAAGGCGAGGCAATAGCTGGATAGGAAAGACTGGGAAGACCTAAAAACGCCAAGAGTGCAAGGCGGCACAGGTACAGATAGGGCACAATGCCAAGAAGGATCCAAGCACCATGGTCCTGATGGAAGAAAATATCAACGAGGTTGTGCTTTTCCGCATGGGCGCCAAGCTTCATGGTCTGGTTGTAGATGTCATGAAAATGGCTGTAGTAGAGCATCTTTCCCATGAAAGCAAGATAAAGGACAAGGGCATAAAGCAGGCCGCCCACAAGACGCAGTGTATTGCCCAGGGCAAAATAGGCAGGAAAAAAGGCGCCGGGCAGGCTCACAAGGACCAGGGAAATCAGGAAAACATAGGCGTTAAAGTCCATGCCCCACCAAAAACCGTAACGAAAGGTGTGCCAGAGAATCTTTCCCTTCCCCGCAAAATTGGGGTACGGGCTGTAGACCTTGATGAAAATAGCCCGAAAGAGGGCGCATAGGATGGGGAAAAATAAAAAAAGTTTGGCATCCTGCTGCAGGGACGCAAAAAATTGACTGAACATAATGAGCTCCTTTGCTTCTATCTGCTCTTAGTTTATCGGTTCTTTGCGTGAACTGCAAGAAAAAGCATAAAAATCTTGTTTTCGCACAAAAGAAAAAGTCCCTCCCCTGCCGCAAAACAGCAGGAAAGGGCTTTTATTCCATAATCAGAAGGGACCGATCTGAACGGCCGTTGCATAAAAGAGAACCACAAAGGCTACAATCCACCAAATGCCCAGCATGGGGATAGCAAATTTCCACCAGCGGCGCAGGGGAATGCCAGCAATGCTGAGGATGGTCATGGTCGTACCGCTTGCAGGAGTGACACTGTTGGTGAAGGCATCGCCCATTTGAAAGGCAAGGACAGCAGTCTGACGGGTAATGCCGACGAGGTCAGCCAACGGCGCCATGATTGGCATCGTGATGGCGGCCTGACCGGAACCGGAAGGAACCACCATGTTGAAGATATCCTGAACAATGAACATCCCAATGCCAAGCATGGATTTCGGCACGGCGTTCAGGGAGTTTGCTAGGTAGTAGATGATGGTATCAAGGATATGGCCATTATCCAACAAAATGGTCACGCCTTTGCACATACCGACCATCATGCAAGGAAGCGCCATACCGGCAACGCCCTTGATGAAAGCATTGGCGACCTTGTTCGCATTCATGCGGGACACAATGCCGGTGTAAATGATGAGGGCAATGAAAAGAGCCGCAATTTCATCCATATAGAAATCAAACTTCAAAACGCCAATAAGGATACCGGCTACAACAAGACAGAAACCAAAAAGGACAAGCTTATGGGTTCGGGTCATAGTGCCCGTTTCACCCATAATGGATTCGATGTTCATCTTTTCCTTGTAGATCTGGTCATAGTCATACATGAAGCTCTTTTCCGGATGCTTCTTGACCATACGGGCATAAAGGTAGAGTGGAATCACCGTAACAATGATGAGGGTTACAAGCATGACAAGACGGATCTGGATCCCTGAGAACATGGGCAGCCCTGAAATGCTCTGCGCTACACCAACCGTGAAAGGATTCGTCACACCGGCACCATAGCCTGCGCCAACAGCACAGAGGAACATACCAGCCGCTACAATGGAGTCGAACCCCAAAGCGTAGCACACAGCGGTCATGAGCGGAATAAAAGCAATGTATTCTTCGCTGCAGCCAGCCGTTGCGCTGAGGCAGATAAAAATCGGCAGAAGGACAGGAATGATCAGCGTTTCGTGACCTTCCATCTTTTTGACAACGTGGCCCATGAAAGCGTGGATGGCGCCTGTTTCCGCCATGACGTTCAGGGCACCGCCAATGATCATAAGGAAGCCAACAATACTGGCCGCGCCTTTGATGCCCTTTGGAATAGACATCAAGAAATCCAGGATCTTCGTTGGTTTCTGGGCAATGAAATGGAACGAGTTCGGATCAACAATCATACGGCCGCTGGCTGCGTCCTTGATGCGGACAAATTCCCCAGCCGGTACAATATACGTAGCAATGGCACTTAAGACGAGGATGACCGCAATGATCATAATAGGACTTGGGACCGAGACTTTTTTGTTCTGGACGGGCTTTGCCGCCTGCTGAGGATTTTCGCTCATCGTGAGTTCTCCTTTTTTTCTTATAGGGTAACGTCCGTAAGTTTCAAGATGGTACGGACCAGCATGGCTGTACGGGTAAAGAGGCTGTCAAGAACGGCATATTCCTGCATGGTATGGGCATGATCCCCTTCGGGGCCCAAGGAATCGAGGATGGGGATTCCTGCCTTGGCAAGGTACGAGGCGTCAGAACAGCCGCCTGGATGGTAAGGACCAAAGGGCTCAATGCCAAATTCCGCTGCAGATTCGTTGTAGAGAGCAAGGAGGTTGAGATTTCCTTCGTTTTTTTCAAAAACAGGCATTTCTGTTGGAAATTCCACCTCCGCCCTTGTGTTCGGCACGTCAAGATGCTCACAAATGGCTCGAATGGCCGTTTTAAGTTCTTCCAAATCCTTATTGTAGTCGACACGGCAATCCGCTTCGATGCGACAAAAATCGGGGACAGCGTTTGAGACCACGCCGCCAGAAATGACATCGGTACTGACGATGCGTCCTTTTTCAAGGTCCGTCAGCGCCCGCATCTTGGTGATAATACCGGCCATAGCTTCAATGGCATTTGCCGACGTCGTATAGGCATTACCGACGTGGCCGCTTTTGCCGTGGACCTTGACCCACACATCCATGCACCCCTTACGGGCGACGGTAAGGACGTGATTCATGCGGCCCGTTTCCATATTGAAGGCACAGAGACAACCTTTCGCTTCTTCGGCAAGCATCTGGTCGGCCCGAGATCCCACATGGGTCGTTTCCTCATCGCCGACAAGGACAACCTTGAAAGGATGGTCCTTATATCCCAGATCCGTCAGGATCTTGATGACATATAAAAGCATCACGACGCCGCCCTTCATGTCGGCGCAGCCCGGTCCATAGACCTTTCCGTCTTCAATACGGAAAGGTTGATCAGGATAGGACCCACTGGGGAATACCGTATCGACATGACCACAGAAAAGAATGGGTTTTCCCTGTCGATCATCACCCAAGGTTGCCCGCAGCATGGGGATGGCGCAGCTCGTATCAAGCATTGTCGCCGTAAAGCCTTCCTTGGTGAAACGGTCCGCCACCTTTTGTAGGAGGGCGGTGATGAGTTCTGCTTCCTTGCTGCCTGCTTGGTAGTTAACAAGGTCTTTCCAATATTCAATCATGTCCTCATGGTATGAGGCCACTTTATCTTTGATGGTTTCCTGAAGTTCTCCCATAAAACCTCCTCATTCATTTGGGTCGTCTTTGCAAAAAATGAATATAAATACATTTTACCCTACAATTATACAGGGTGCAATACTTTTTTCTAAAAATTTAGGGTTGTACGGATGTCAACTTTCCATGAAAAAGCATGTTTGCACCTAGTTGGTTAATTATTCATCTCTGATGGACAAAAAGCATCTCGTTCACGTTCTTATCGAAGTCAGGCCAAAAATCAGGCTGATTTGATGTAGAACGTGAGCCAAATGGGTTAAGAAAGCTTAAGAGGCCAGAAGCTCCTTACAGTTGGACCCATCTGAACCGAATTTTGCTAAAAGCAGACGAAAAAACGGGAACGCCGTTCTTTTGCTCCCTAAAAGATCAAGCCTCCTGTCCATGGACAGGAGGCTTGCAAGTTATACAGTTGGTGGGCCCACTAGGATTCGAACCTAGGACCAACCGGTTATGAGCCGGGGGCTCTACCGCTGAGCTATAGGCCCAATGTAGGAATTATACCCCAGAAAAAGATGCGCTGTCAACGTTTCTTACTCGAGGAATTCCTTGAGGGGTTTGCTCCGTTTCGGACTTCTCAGCTTGCGCAGGGCCTTGGCTTCGATCTGACGAATCCGTTCACGGGTCACACCAAAGTACTGACCGACTTCTTCGAGGGTACGCGTACGTCCATCGAGAAGACCAAAGCGCAATTCGAGGACACGCCGTTCGCGGGGGCTCAAATGCTCCTGAAGGACTTTTCCCAGCTGTTCCTGAAGCAATGTATAGGAAGCGCCTTCTGCTGGTGAGGGAGCTTCTTGATCCTCAATAAAGTCTCCCAGATGGGAATCTTCTTCTTCGCCAATCGGCGTTTCAAGGGAAACCGGTTCCTGGGCGATCTTCTGGATTTCCCGGACCCGTTCAACAGGCACATCCATTTCCTGGGCGATTTCTTCCGGAGTCGGTTCACGGCCCAGTTCCTGCAGGAGCTGGCGGGAAACGCGAACCAGTTTATTGATGGTTTCAACCATATGTACAGGAATACGAATTGTACGGGCCTGGTCAGCGATGGCACGGGTAATGGCCTGACGGATCCACCAAGTAGCATAGGTACTGAACTTGAATCCCTTATTATAGTCAAATTTTTCAACAGCCTTAATGAGGCCCAGGTTGCCCTCTTGGATCAAATCAAGGAAAAGCATGCCACGGCCTACATACCGTTTGGCAATGGAGACAACAAGCCGCAGGTTGGCTTCCGAAAGGGCCTTCTTCGCTTTTTCACCGCACATAGCGGCCCGATGCAGGACACGGTTAAAACGCTTACGGTCCTCTTCAAGACGGATGCTCAGTGATTCGTCCGGTTTTGTTTCAACTTTTTCAGAAACAGCGGCAAACAGATCATAGAGCTCAGGCAGATAAGACTTGTCGTCCACTTCCTCATCTCCGCTGCCAGTCTTGGGCGAACGGGTCAGATGATACCCTTTTTCAAGAAGCAGCCGCTGCAGGCGCTTGCGTTCATCTACGGTAAAGGCCGGGCTGTAGGCTTCAATAGCTGCTTCATCAAGGCTTGGATTATCCTGCGTTTCCGCTAGGATAAAGCGATAGACGATGGATACAGTCCTGCTGTCACACCAAATTTCCTCTTCCTTGAGGTATTGCTCGATCGTATCGAGGAGCTTCGCCGCGCTCAGGCGCTTATTGACAGGTTCCCGTTCAACTTCCGGGGACTGACCGTCCAAAATGACGGCGGCCTGATTGCCTTTATCGGTCCGTTTAGCCAGCTTGATTTCATCATTTCCTGAAAGCAGGGGCACGCGGCCGATTTCCTTAAGATACATACGGACAGGATCATCGACGATGACCCCTTCTGGGACAGACAGGTTGGACAGTTCCGACTCTTCAATGGTCAGTTCCTCATCGTCCATGTTTTCCGGTTCTTCCTCTTCGGCATGGTCATCAACAACTTCGATATTCTTTTCTGCCAGTTTTGAATAAATTTCATCCATTTCATCAACGGAAATGGAATCTGTATTCTGCATGCGATCCTGGATTTCCTTATAAGTGAGAACGCCTGAATTCTTTTTTGCCAAGGCTTCGAATTCAGTAATCCACTCAGCGGTGGTCTTTTGCGGCGCTGCATCTTTCTTGGGAGCAGCTTTCTTACCACTGGTCTTTGTTTTAGCCGTGGCTGATTTAGCGGACGATTTAGCCGCCGTCTTCTTCTTTGCAGCCGGTTTCTTTTCGGTTTCTTTGGTTTCCTTCACCTTTTTAGTTTCCAGCTCCTTTATTTTTTGATCAGTCATTTGAGCGTTCCCTCCTTCCCCTCATCATCAAAAGTACTGCGGTCACCGGGTGGGTACCGCACTTCTTAAATTTCGTATCTCCATTCTTATTCGTCGGCATTCCTGTAATTCCTCTAAAAATTTTTCATTACCTTCTTTTTCATAGCGCTGGGCCAGTTCACTGTGCCGTTCATATTCTTTTTCAAGCGTTGCTGTCTGCAGCCGGAAAAGACAGTCCCGGAGCACTTCTGGGAGCGTTTCTTGAGGGATTGACGAAGCAAGGATGGTCGATAGTTCCGCGGCTCCTTCTTCATTTACATCCTCAAAAAGGTCCCGTCCATCATGAAAAGTGCCGGCTCCCTTGCGAGCACAATAAGAGG
>OGXO01001267.1_pt1 | contig 14020 bp, 10 predicted proteins | sample 1576321 | NCBI WGS metagenome assembly OGXO01 (sample SAMEA3541568, study PRJEB24748) | human gut metagenome | biome: human gut; feature: human-associated habitat; material: faeces | place: China | collected 2012 | reverse complement strand
GTGTGCTCGACCAGATTCATCACGGCAGAACAAGCCGTGACGCATCGGGTCTGATATGTGCTTTATTGGGCGCTGCCCTCGCCCAAGATGCGGGCGGCGCTCTCCTGAGCGAACTGCTTGCTGTACAGGTCGTGGTAGTACCCCTTGCGCCGCAGCAGCTCCTCATGCTTACCCTGCTCCACGATGTGGCCGTCCTTCACCACAAGGATCACGTCCGCCTTGCGGATGGTGGAGAGGCGATGGGCTACCAGAAAGGAGGTGCGGTTCGTCAGCAGATGGTCAATGGCGTTCTGGATCAGCTGCTCCGTCTGGGTGTCGATGGAGGAGGTGGCCTCATCCAGCACGAAGATGCGGGGGTCGGCCAGCACGGCACGGGCAAAGGAGATCAGCTGCTTCTCGCCGGTGGAGAGACGGTCGCCGCCCTCCCCCACATCGCTGTCCCAGCCATTTTCCAGCTTTGACACCACCGTATCCGCCGACACGGCCCGTGCGGCGGCCTCCACCTCCTCGTCGGTGGCGTCCAGCTTGCCGTAGCGGATGTTCTCCCGGACGCTGCCGGAGAACAGGTGGGGATTCTGCAGCACATAGCCGATGTTGGAGTGGAGCCATAGCTGGCTGCGCTGGCGGTAGTCCACGCCGTCAATGAGGATCTGTCCCTCCGTAGGCTCGAAGAACCGGCAGGCCAGATTGATGAGGGTGCTCTTGCCGGCCCCCGTCTCGCCTACGATGGCCACCGTGGTCCCCTGAGGGATGTGGAGGGAGAAGTGCTCCAGCACGTTCTCGCCACCGTCGGGATAGCGGAAGGTCACATCCCGGAATTCGATCTCGCCCCGCAGCGGCTCCCAGTTCTCCCGCTTGGGGTGGAAGGCATCGCCGTATTTCTCGATGACCTCCGGGGTGTCCTGAATTTGCGGCTGTTCGTCCATCAGGTCGGTTACCCGCTCGATGGAGGCTTGCAGAGAGATGAACTCCGCCAGATTGGCGGCGGTCATCTGGATGGGGTCGAAGATACTGACGGCATAGGTGGTAAAGGCCGACAGAGTGGCCAGTTCCAGCGCCTGATCCAGCACCATATAGCCGCCCCGCAGCAGCACGATAGACACCGCCATGGTGCCGAAGAACAGCACCAGCGGGATAAACACCGCATTGAGCCGGGCTGCCCGAATGCCGGAGTCGTGCATCTGTCGGGTGAGACTGCGGAAGGCGTCGGCGGTCTGCTCCTCCGTCACCAGCGTCTTGGTGGTGCGTGCGCCGGTGATGCCCTCGTTGAAGGCGCCGGTGATGCGGGAGTTCAGCTTGCGTACCTTCCGGTTCCAGTGGAGGATGCGGTTCTGAAAATACCCTGTCAGAATGGCCATCACCGGCACGATGGCGATGACTGCCAGCGCCAGCTTCCAGTTCAGCGCCAGCATGGCGGCAAAGGTACCCAGCACATAGAACATTGCCCACAGGATATCCGTGAAGTTCCATGCCAGCATACCGGAGATGCGGTTGGTGTCGCTCATGACACGGGTCAGCAGATAGCCCACCGGTGTCACATTATAAAAGGAGAAGGACAGGGTCTGCAAATGATGGAACAGCGTCCCACGCATATCCTTGCCCAGATTCATCTCGATGTGCATGGAGTTTCGGGCAAAGGCCACCACCGACAGTGCCTGCACCACCACCACCGCCAGATACGCCAGTGCATAGGGCAGCAGCCCCGTCAGGGTGTCCTTTTCGATGAAGTTCTGGATGGCGTACTTCTGGAACAGGGGCAGCACCACGTCCACCAGAGCGCAGATGCCGTTGAACACCAGCATGGAGATGAAGGCGCCCCGATAGGGCCGCAGGAACGGCCCCAGCCGCTTCCAGATCCTCCAGTCGAAGGATTGGGTATATTCCTTTTCATCAATGGCCGCCATGCTCGCTCCCCCCTTCCTCCAGCAGCGCCCGGTCGGCACTCTGCATCTGAATGTGATAGATATCCCGGTAGATGCCGGGCTTTTCCACCAGTTGGGCGTGAGTCCCCAGCTCCGCCACCCGGCCGCCGTCCAGCACCAGAATGCGGTCGGCCTGCATGAGGGTGGTGACCCGGTGGGAGATCAGCAGCACCGTGGCATTGCCGGTGGACCGGCGCAGGGCGGTGCGGATCTTCTCGTCCGTCTCGGCATCCACGGCGGACAGGGAGTCGTCGAAGATCATCACCGGGGCCTGCTGCATCAGCATCCGGGCGATGGCCACCCGCTGCTTCTGTCCGCCGGAGAGAGTCACGCCCCGCTCCCCCACGATGGTGTCATACCCCTCCGGGAAGGAGGCCACCGCATCATCCACGCAGGCGATGGCCGCCGCACGGCGCATGGCATCCTCCGGCGCATCGGGGCGCACGGCCCGGATGTTCTCCCCGATGGTCTGGGAGAACAGGAAGGGCTCCTGCAAAACAAGGCCAATGTGCCGCCGCAGGTCGCTGCGCCGGATATGCCGCAGGTCCACACCGCCGATGGTGATGCGGCCGGAGCCCTCCGGCACGTCGTACAGCCGGTCCAGCAGATGCACCAGCGTGCTCTTGCCGGAGCCGGTGCCGCCCAGCACGGCGAAGGTCTCTCCCTCCCGGATGGTGAAGGACACGTCCTTCAGGACCGGCTGTCCCTCGTAGCCGAAGGTCACATGGTCAAATACGATGTCCCCGCCGGGGAAGGGAACGTCGTCGGGCTGCTCCTGCTCCTCCGGGGAGCGGAGGATGTAGCCCACACGGTCCATGGATACCCCGGCCTTGCTCATATCCGACAGCACCCGGCCCAGAGAACGCACAGGCCACGCCAGAGACTCGTTGTAGCTGACGAAGGCCACGAAGGCGCCCAGAGTCATGGCCCCGGCCACGCTCTCGTGGATGCCCGCCAGAATGATGACCATCACCTGCAAGCACGTCAGCAGCGTCCCCGACGCCCAGTATACCGACAGGAGCTTTCCCAGATGGATCCACAGTCCGGCGTACCGCTCGCTCTTGGCCTGAAACTTGTCCTCCTCATACTTCTCCCGTCCGAAGGCCCGCACCACCCGCACGGCGGTGAGGTTCTCCTGAGCGCAGGCGGTCACCTCGCCCTCGGCCTCGTCGGCGGTCTTGAACCGGGAGGAGATCTTCCGGTAGAACACCCCCGACGACAGGCCCACAATGGGGATAAAGGCCAGAGCGATCAGGGACAGCTTCACGTTCATGCGGAACATGATCCACAGATACAGGATGATGAGGAACACCGTTCGCACCACCTCCACCAGCTGGTTGCACACGAAGGTGCGGATCACGTCCACATCGGAGGTGCAGCGCTGGATGATGTCGCCGGTGGGGTGCTGCTTGTGCCACGCAAAGGGCAGATACTGGATGCGCCGGTACAGGTCATCCCGCAGCCCCTTGACGTAGGCCTCGGACCCACGGGACAGCTGCGCCCGCTGCCCGAAGCTGCACAGGCCCCGCAGCAGCGCCGTCACCATGACGGCTCCCGCCGCCCACCACAGCGCCGTGACAGGCTCCTGCCGCAGCGTCTCCAGCGGCAGCACCCGCAGCACCAGCGCCGGCAGCTTGGCCTCCTCGGATCCCAGAATGGAGTCCACCGTGATACGGATGATCTGGGGCGTCAGGGCGTTGAGCGCCATGGACAGGCACGCACACAGCAGCGCCGCCGCAAAATGCCCCCAGCAGGGGCGCAGATAGTGCCAGATGAGCCCGGCCTTCTCCCGCCCCGACAGCCTGAATGTCGATCGATTCTCTTCCATAAGCCTCCTTCTCTCTCCCGGCGGCCCGCAGACCGCCTGTCCAAACGCCGCCGGCATCCGGCAGCGTACAAAAAATGCGCCCCCGGACGGGGACGCACACAGAGTACGGTCACATCGACCCCTTTATCGGGCCGATCCGGCGGCGCACACAATGATCCCCTTGCTGGTCAGATTGCTCTTCGTCATGGTGTACGCCTCCTTTCGTTTATAGTGAGTACAGTATAACGCCGTATGAGTATCCTGTCAAGAAAAGTTTTCCGCCCCGGCGGCGGAGGGTCGTCTCCCCCTCTTGCATTTTTGGAAAAATAGGGTATGATATAAGAGAAAAATTATCCTCTGCCATGGCGGAGGAGAAAAGAAGGGTTGTTTTATGACAAAAATCGACATTGTATCGGGCTTTCTGGGCGCCGGTAAGACCACGCTCATCAAGAAGATGCTCAGCGAGGCCTATCAGGGTGAGAAGCTGGTACTCATTGAAAACGAGTTTGGCGAGATCAGCATCGACGGCGGCTTCCTGAAGGATTCCGGCGTGCAGATCAGCGAGATGTCCTCCGGCTGCATCTGCTGCTCTCTGGTGGGCGACTTTAACAAGGCCCTGCGCCAGGTCCATGAGCAGTTCGCCCCGGACCGCATCCTCATCGAGCCCTCCGGCGTAGGCAAGCTCTCCGACGTTATCGTGGCGGTGGAGAACACCGTTCGGGACGAGCCGGACATGAAGCTGAACTCCTTCGTCACCGTGGCCGACGCCACCAAGGTGAAGGTGTATATGAAGAACTTTGGTGAGTTCTACAACAATCAGATCGAGTCTGCCGGCACCATCATCCTCTCCCGGACACAGAAGCTGTCTCAGGAAAAGCTGGAGGCCGCCGTGGCTCTGCTGCGGGAGAAGAATCCCACCGCCGCCATCCTTACTACCCCGTGGGACCAGCTGGACGGCAAGACTCTGCTGTCCGCTGTGGAAAAGGTCTCTCTGGCCGATGATCTGCTGGCCAGGATGCAGGCCGAGCACGAGGCGGAGGAGGCGGAGCACCACCATCACCACCACGACCATGATGAGCATGATGACCATGACGAGCATCACCATCATCATGACCACGACGAGGACGAGGGCCACTGCTGCTGCGGCCATCATCACGACGATGATGACGATGACGATGAACATGAGCATCACCATCACGAGGGCTGCTGCCACCATGACCACGAGGAACATGACCACCATCATGACCACGACGAGCATGAGCATCACCATCACCATGACGGCGAGTGCGACGACCCGGAGTGCTCCTGCCACCACCATCACCACCACGCCGACGAGGTGTTCACCAGCTGGGGCGCCGAGACGGTCCACTCCTACACGGAGGAGGACATCCGCCGCATCCTGACGGCGCTGGATACCGGCGACTACGGCGCCATCCTCCGGGCCAAGGGGATCGTTCCCAGCGGCGGCAAGTGGCTGCACTTCGACTATGTCCCTGAGGAGCAGGACGTCCGCTACGGCAGCGCCGACTACACCGGCCGCCTGTGCGTCATCGGCGCCCAGCTGAAGGAGGACAAGCTCAAAGAACTGTTCAGCCTGTAACACCTGTAAGGAGCGAGAAACTATGGATATTCCTGTCTATCTCATCGCCGGGTTTCTGGATTCCGGCAAAACCGGCTTCATCAACGGTATCCTCCGGGACGGCTTTGCCGAGGAGGACCGCACCCTGCTGATCTGCTGCGAGGAGGGGGAGCTGGAGTACGACCCACGTGTGCTGGGCAATGTGTTCACCTACACGGTGGACGAGCAGAGTCAGCTGACTCCGGAGCTGTTCAAGAAGCTGGAGAAGCAGTACCGGCCCAAGCAGGTCATCATCGAGTATAACGGTATGTGGATGATCGAGCCTCTGTACCGGGACAGCCTGCCTGCCAACTGGATCCTCTACCAGATCATGTGTCTGGTGGACGCCAGAAGCTTCGAGATGTATGTAAAGAATATGGGCCAGCTGATGATGGAGAAGATCAGCAACGCCGATATGCTGATCTTCAACCACTGCAACGAGGAGCTGCGGGCCCAGCTCCGCAGCCGCAACCTGCGGATGGTGAACCGCCGGGCCGATATCTATCTGGAGAACGAGGACGGCACCAGCGAGGAGTACGTCACTCCGGAGATGTCCCCCTTCGATCTCTCCGACGGCCATCTGGATGTGCCGGACGACGACTACGGTGTCTGGTATGTGGATATGATGGACAACCCCGACCGCTATGACGGTGTCACCGTGCGGTATAAGGCCGTCATGTGCCACTCCAAGAAGTTCAAGGGCGTCCACTGCCCCGGCCGCTTCGCCATGGTCTGCTGCGAGAACGATATGCAGTTTTTGGCTCTGGTGGCCAAGGGCGAGGGGCTGGAGAAGTTCAAGAACCGCCAGTGGGTGGAGATCACCGCCACGGTGAAGAAAGAGGCCAATGACGCCTATCAGGGCGAGGGTCCGGTGCTGTATGTCACAGCCATCGCCCCCTGCGAAAAGCCCAAGGAGGAGGTCGTCTCCTTCTGACGATCCTCCGGCCTAGTTGTGTGTAAACCATGTGAAAGAAAGAAAAGGAGAACTACCCCATGACTCAAAAAGAAAAGACCTTTCTGGACCAGACCGCCCAGCGTCTGCATCTGACGGTGGACGGCGAGAGCAGCATCCTCTTCGGCAGCGTCGGCGGCTACCAGACCATGCTCTGGCGCAACGATCAGGGCCTTGCCGTTATGACCCTGTCCCTGCACCGGCTGGGGCAGGAGCCGGATCAGTCCGCCATCCGGCAATTCGTCAAGGGGACCCGTCTGGTGACGGGCGTCTCCGTCCGGCGCAGCCGGGTGGAGCTGACCCTGAATGTCCGCTTCGGCAATCCCAATCAGGTGGAGAAGCTGGCGGAGGCTGTAGCCGCCGTGGTGGAGTTTCTGCACGCCTCCGGCTATGACAACTGCTGCCAGAACTGCGGCAGCGCCGTGGAGACGGACCCCTGCATCATGACCGGTGTCCCCTCCCTGCTGTGTGACAGCTGCTACCAGCAGCTGGGCCATCTGCAGGAGCAGAACCAGCAGGCGGAGCTGGGCAAGAAGGAGAACGTGGTGGCCGGCACCGTGGGTGCGCTGCTGGGTTCTCTGCTGGGCGTGGCGTGCATCGTGCTGCTGGGCCAGCTGGGCTACGTGGCGGCAGTCAGCGGCATCGTCATGGCCATCTGCACCATGAAGGGCTATGAGCTGCTGGGCGGCCGGTTCTCCACCGTGGGTCTGGTGGTCAGCATCGTGCTGATGCTGGGCATGACCTATGTGGGCTACCAGCTGGATTGGTCCGTCGCCGTCTATAACGAGCTGAAGGACTACTACGAGCTGAGCCTGTTGGACTGCTTCCGCATGATCCCGGAGATGCTGCGTCAGGAGATCATCGATTCCTCCACCTACATCGGGGAGCTGGTGAAGCTGTATGCCTTCACGCTGCTGGGTGCTATCCCCACGGCCATCAGCTCCATGAGAAGCCGGAAGCTGAAGAAGGTCACTTACCGTCTGCGCTCCCAGCGCACCAACGCCGCCCCGGAGCTGTAATAAACCAAAAAAACAGAGGGCCGCAGGCATTGTCTGCGGCCTCCTGTTTATTTGTTTCGCCTCGGCTTACGCCTGATAGAACAGCTCCACCAGATCGGCGGTGATATCCTCCGTCCAGCTGCACATGGTCACGCAGCACATGTAGCCCTCCTGCTTGATGCACACCAGCGTCTCATACATGGGGACGCCGTCCATCTCGCCGGAGATAACAGCGCCCTCCCGAACCAGACCGGCGAACTGCACCGGAGTCTGCTCCACCTTCACGTTGGATAGCCCCATGGAGGCCAGAGCATCTTCCAGCTTGGGTACGGCGATCTCCAGATAGCCCGCCTCGTCCAGCAGCTTGCCGTACAGAGCGCCCAGATCCTCATACACCACGTTTATGGTCACAAGGCCCTCCATGGCGCTGGCGAACATATCATAGGTGCTCTTGCCATCCTCCATGGCCTTCTGCATCTCCTCGCTGCTCTCGGCCACCACGCCGGACAGCTCTGCCAGCTGCTCGTCGGTGTAGTAGGTCCAGTCATCGCTCAGCTGGCAGCCGATGCCCACGAAGGTGTTGGTGTAAATGCCGTTTTCAATCGTGCCACGCTGGAAGCCGGATTGGCTGTCGCCGCCGTCTCCGTCCTTCTTACCGCAGGCGGCCATGCTCAGCACCAGTACCAGCGCCAGCAGCAGACCTGCGGCCCGTTTCATCTGCTTCATCGCTTCTCTTTCCTCCGAATCATGTATTTGGGGGTCGCTATACCATATGGTATACATCCATCCTACCATATTTCGACACAGCCTGCAAGAGAAAAGCGCAACAGGGGCGGGCGCATTTGCGCCTGCCCCTGATGCGTCTGCCCCGCAGACTTCCGCTACAAGTTCTCCAGATCGTCCTTTCCCAGACGCATGGTGCGCCAGCGCTCCGGCAGCTCCGGCCCGATGAGAGGAAACAGGTTCTCCGTGTGGGAGGTGGGCTGGATGTTGTAGGTGCCGTACTGGTTCACCAGATCGAAGGTACTCTCCGGAACGCCGGGAAAGTCGTGGATATCCGGCGCCGGGTCGTGAAAGGGCTTTTTCTTTCGCATGGCATGGACCTCCTGTTCTTGGCTGCCGTCGGTCATGACGGCAGGGATAGTATGCCCCATTTTGGGCGCTTTGGGAGGGTTGTCAGCCGGGGAAAAATCTGCTATAATCAGTTTTCCGAGAGAGCGTGTGCAGAAGAGACGGAGGTGTGTATGGCGAATTTTACCAAGCAGGCCATTGAAACAGCGTTTTTGCAGCTGCTCAACGAAAAGCCCCTGAACAAGATCAGCGTCCGGGATATTGTGGAGAAATGCGGCATCAACCGCAACTCCTTTTACTACCATTTTCAGGATATCCCCTCCCTCATTGCTGAGATCATCACCTCCTACACCGACCAGCTCATTGAGGAGTACCCCACCATCTCCACGCTGGACGAGTGCTGCGAGATGGCCTTCCGCTATGCGCTGCACAACCGCAGCGCCGTGATGCACATCTACCACTCCGTGAACCGTGACCTCTTCGAGGAGAGCGCCATGCGCCTGTGCGACTACGCTGTCACCACCTACATCGATACCGCCTTCCCCCAGCACCAGCTGCCGGAGGCGGACCGCCGGGCGGTGATCCGGTTCATCAAGTGCCAACTCTTCGGAATGTGCATCGACTGGATCAGCGGCGGGATGCAGGATGAGGCGCTGGAGGAGCTGCGGCGTATCAGCCGCCTGTGCCACGGCCTGCCGGAGCTCATCATCGGGCGCAGTCGGGAGGACCATTGAAAATTTAGGCAAATGCCCCCTGACTGCCTAAAAACTGGGCAATTTGCGTCCGGGTGTCTGACTTTCAGACACCCGGCATTTTTTTGTCCATTTTCTCCCGCCGCCGAAAGCGGTAAACTCAGACCATCAAAAGTGAGGGAGATGCGTATCATGCGTTCTGTGACCCCTATGCGAGCGGCCAAAACAGGATACATCATCATGTCGGTGCTGCTGTGCGTGCTGGGCGTGGTGCTGTTTGTATGGCCCGGCGTGTCGGTGGCCGTCATCGGAGAGCTGCTGGGCATCGGGATGATCGTGTTTGGCGCCGTGAAGGTGACGGGGTATCTGTCCCGTGACCTGTTCCGGCTGGCCTTCCAGTACGATCTGGCCTTCGGCGTGCTGCTGATGGCCTTGGGCGTCGTGACACTGACCCATCCCGGCGAGACAATCGGCTTTCTGTGCGTGGTGTACGGCATTCTGGTGCTGTCGGACGGGCTGTTCAAGGTGCAGATCGCCGTGGATGCCAAGCGCTTCGGCATCGACCGCTGGTGGGCCATCCTGCTGGCGGCGGCGTGCGCCGGTGTGCTGGGCGTGCTGCTGGTGCTGCGGCCCGGCGAGGGGGCGCAGGCGCTGACCATGCTCCTGGGTGCGTCGCTGTTTCTGGACGGCGTGATGAATCTGCTGGTGGCTCTGCTGACGGTGAAGATCATCCGCCACCAGAAGCCGGATGTCATCGAGACAGATGAATTTGAGATCAAGTGAGAAAGGAACGAGATGCAATGGGATTGTCTAAAGCGGTGGTAAAAAACCGTGTTCTGATCCTGATGATCGCATTGATCCTGCTGGTGCCGGCGGTGTTTGGGATGCTGGGTACCCGGATCAACTACGATATGCTGGATTATCTGCCCAGCGACATGGATACCGTCATCGGGCAGGAGACGTTGAAGGAGGACTTCGGCAAGGGAGCCTTCTCCTTCATCGTGGTGCAGGATATGCCGGTGCAGGAGGTGGCCCAGCTGAAGGAGAAGATCCAGCAGGTGGACCACGTGGAGAGCGTGCTGTGGTACGATTCCGTGGCGGACCTCTCCATCCCCATGGAGCTGCTGCCGGATAAGCTGTATAACGAGTTCAATACCGACGACGCCACCATGCTGGCGGTGTTCTTCGACTCCGCCACCTCGGAGGACGTGACCATGGACGCCATCCGTGAGATCCGCTCCATCGCCGGCAAGCAGTGCTTCGTGTCGGGTATGTCGGCACTGGTGACGGACCTGAAGGACCTGTGCGAGCAGGAGGAGCCTATCTATGTGGCGCTGGCCGTGGCCTGTGCCTGCGCCGCCATGATGCTGCTGCTGGACGGCTGGCTGGTTCCATTCGTGTTTCTGGCCAGCATTGGCATGGCCATCGTGTATAACCTTGGCAGCAACTTCTTCCTGGGAGAGATCTCCTACATCACCAAGGCCCTGTCTGCGGTGCTGCAGCTGGCCGTGACCATGGACTACTCCATCTTCCTGTGGCACAGCTACAACGAGCAGCTGACCCTGCAAAGCGACCACAAGGAGGCCATGGCGGTGGCCATCCACAACACCTTTACCTCCGTCATCGGCAGCTCTGCCACCACCATCGCCGGCTTCATCGCCCTGTGCTTCATGTCCTTCACGCTGGGCCGTGACTTGGGCATCGTCATGGCTAAGGGCGTGCTGCTGGGCGTGCTGGGCTGCGTGACCATCCTGCCGTCCCTGATCCTGGTGCTTGATAAGCCTCTGCAGCGGACACGGCATAAGTCCCTGATCCCCGATATGGGAGGCTTTGCCAAGGGCGTGTGCAAGATTTTCCCTGTGTTTCTGGTGATCTTCGCCCTGCTTATCGCCCCGGCCTACATCAGCTATGATAAGACCAACGACGAGGTGTACTACGACATGGGCCAGTGCCTGCCGGAGGACATGGAGTACGTCATCGCCAACAAGAAGCTCTCCCAGGAGTTTGACATCGCCTCCACCCATATGCTGCTGGTGAACGCCGATCTGCCGGACAGCGACGTCCGGGCCATGATCGACGAGATGGAGCAGGTGCCGGGCGTGAAGTATGTGCTGGGTATGGAGAGCGTGGTAGGTCCCATGATCCCCATGGAGGTGCTGCCGGATTCCGTGCGCTCCATGCTGGAGAGCGACCAGTGGGAGCTGTTGCTCATCAACTCCGAGTATAAGGTGGCCTCCGATGATGTCAATCAGCAGATCGATCAGCTGAACGCCATCCTGAAGAAGTATGACGAGGGCGGAATGCTCATCGGTGAGGCCCCCTGCATGAAGGACATGATCGAGACGACGGACCACGACTTCAAGGTAGTCAACGCCATCTCCATCGCCGCCATCTTTATCATCATCACGCTGGTGGAGGGAAGCTTCTCCCTGCCCTTCGTCCTGATCGCCGTCATCGAGCTGGCTATCTTCATCAATCTGGGCCTGCCCCATGTGCTGGGCCAGTCGCTGCCTTTCATCGCCCCCATCTGTATCAGTACCATCCAGCTGGGCGCTACGGTGGACTACGCCATCCTGATGACCACCCGCTACAAGGCGGAGCGGCTCAATGGCGAGGACAAGAAGAAGGCCGTTATGACCGCCCTGCGGACCTCGGCCCCCTCCATCATCGTCAGCGGCATGGGCCTGTTCGCCGCCACCTTCGGCGTGGCGCTGTATTCCAACATCGATATCGTGGGCTCCATGTGTATGCTGATGGCCCGTGGCGCTATCATCAGCGTGCTGCTGGTGCTGCTGGTGCTGCCGGCTCTGCTGATCCTGTGCGACGGCATCGTGTGCCGCACCACCCGTGGTATGACCCATCTCATTGGTAAACAGGAGGTTGTAAAATGAAAAAGAATAAATTTCTGGCTGTGATCTTAGCCATGGCGGTGGCCGTAGGCGCCGCCGGCGTCACCACCTACGCCGTGGGCAAGGACGCCAATGATACCGAGGCCCCGTCCGCCGTGGTGACGGCCGCCTCCGCCTCCGACACGGAGGCCGTCAAGGATGAGACGGTGTACGTCATGACCGCTGCCGACGGCAGCACGCGGAAAATTCTGGTCAGCGACTGGATCAAGAACGCTCTGCCCGCCGAGGCCCAGAAGGCCATCGAGAACCTGAACGATGCCCAGCAGGTGAAGGGCGACTGCTGGACCGGCACCATCCAGAAGGAGCTGCCGGTGAGCATGAGCATCCACTACACCCTGGACGGCAAGACCGTCACCCCCAGCGAGCTGGCGGGCAAGAGCGGCAAGGTGACCATCCGCTTCGAGTATGAAAACAACCAGTATGAGGTGCGTACCGTCAACGGCGTCAGCCAGAAGGTGTATGTCCCCTTCGTGGCCCTTACCGGCGCCCTGCTGGATACCTCCCACTTCTCCAATGTCACCGTCTCCAACGGTAAGCTCATCAACGACGGCGATCGCATCGCCGTTATGGGCATGGCCTTCCCCGGCCTGCAGGAGGATCTGGGCATCAGCAAGGAGCAGCTGGACCTGCCCGACTATGTGGAGATCAGCGCCGACGTAACGGACTTCACGCTGGAGACCACCCTCACCGTCGTCTCCAACAGCCTCCTCAACGAGGTGGATACCGACGACCTTACCTCCGGCGATCTGGGGAGCCTGTCCGATTCCCTGGGCAAGCTCACGGATGCCATGGATCAGCTGATGGACGGTTCCTCCCAGCTGTATGACGGACTCTGCACGCTGCTGGACAGCTGCGGACAGCTGTCTGACGGCGTGGATCAGCTGACGGACGGTCTGGATCAGCTCAGCTCCAACAGCGGCGCCTTGAACGCCGGGGCCAAGCAGGTCTTTACCTCCCTGCTGGCTATGGCCGATGAGCAGCTGCAGCCCCAGCTGGCGCAGGCGGGCATCACCATCCCCTCCCTGACCATTGACAACTACGCCACCGTGCTGGGCGGCGTGCTGGCCCAGCTGGACGAGGCCGGTACGCTGGCCGAGCAGGCCGCCCGTGAGCAGGTGACTGCCGCCGTGGAGGCCGCACGGGATCAGATCCGTGCCGCTGTGACCGAGGCCGTGCAGCAGCAGGTAGCGGCTCAGGTGACGGAGCAGGTGCGCCAGCAGGTGTTGGGGCAGGTACTCAACGCCATGGGCTACACCATGGAGCAGTATCAGCAGAGTCCTGAACTGAAGGCGCAAGTGGATGCCGCCGTAGAGATGCAGGTGCAGACTCCGGCTATGCAGCAGACCATCTCCGAGAATGTGACGGCCCTTATGGGGACGGAGGAGATCCAGCAGAAGATCGACGCCGCCACGGAGCAGCAGGTGCAGCTGAAGATCGAGGAGACCATGGCCTCCGACGAGGTGCAGCAGAAGATCATGGCCGCTACGGAGCAAGCCTCCGCCGGTGCCGTGCAGATCCGCAGCCTGAAGCAGCAGCTGGACCAGTACAACGTCTTCTACATGGGCCTGAATAGCTACACCGCCGGTGTGGATCAGGCTGCCGCCGGTGCTCAGCGGCTCCAGAGCAATATGCCCGCCCTGCTGGACGGCGTGAAGCAGCTGCGGGACGGCGCCATGCAGCTCTCCGACGGACTGGAGCAGTTCAATGAGGAGGGCGTGGAGAAGCTGGTCAGCGTGCTGGGTGACGACGTGGAGGATCTGGCGGAGCGTCTGACCGCCACGGTAGAGGTCTCCCGCAACTACCGCAGCTTCTCCGGGCTGACGGACGGCATGGACGGCGCTGTGCGCTTCATCTACCGCACCGAGGCCGTGGAAAAGGCCGAGTGATTCCATTTTCCTTACAGAGTAAGAAGGCGGCAGCCCATAGGGCTGCCGCCTCAGCGTATCGAAAAAGTCTTTTCGACACGCTGAGGCATTTTTCAGAACCTCAAAAAAGTTCTGAAAAATGGGGATCATCATCGTGCAGGACACCCTTCCCGGGTTTCCCGCACA
>OGXO01001266.1_pt1 | contig 14021 bp, 9 predicted proteins | sample 1576321 | NCBI WGS metagenome assembly OGXO01 (sample SAMEA3541568, study PRJEB24748) | human gut metagenome | biome: human gut; feature: human-associated habitat; material: faeces | place: China | collected 2012 | reverse complement strand
CTCTTCCGATCTGATATAGAAGAAGAAAACTTTTTATCAGTAAATGCATATAGTAAATTATTAAAAGAAAACAACTTGAAATATTTAGATAGAGAAATTAACTTGAACATAGGAATTAGGTATAGCGAAGATGATGATAAAACAATGATATATATCGCTACACCTATTATAAAGATAGATTATTAGAAAATAGATTATTAGATTGAGGAGAGACATATTTATGGCTAAAATAATAGTAAAAAAAAGTAACCCACTTAAAGGGAAAGTTAAAATAGATGGAGCAAAAAATGCAGTATTACCAATAATAGCTGCAACATTATTAGTAAAAGGAAAATCAGTTTTACACGAAGTACCAGATTTAACAGATGTACATGTAATCTCAGACTTAATAAGACATCTTGGTGCAGAGGTTGAATATAAAGATAATACATTAACAGTAGATGCAAGTAACTTAACTACTTGTGAAGCACCATACGAGCTAGTAAGAAAAATGAGAGCATCATTCTTCGTAATGGGACCATTACTTGCTAGATTTAACCAAACAAAAATATCAATGCCAGGAGGATGTTCAATAGGAACAAGACCAATAGACCTACACTTAAAAGGATTTAAAGCTTTAGGTGCAGAGATAGTAATGGATCATGGCTTTGTAGAAGCTAAAGCAGATAAATTAGTTGGATCTAAATTATACTTAGATTTCCCATCTGTTGGAGCAACTGAAAATATAATGATGGCTGCAGTACTTGCAGAAGGAACTACTATAATAGAAAATGCTGCAGAAGAACCAGAAATAGTAGACTTAGCTAACTTCCTAAATGAAATGGGAGCAGACGTTAAAGGAGCAGGTACAAACACTATAAGAATAAAAGGTGTTAAAGAATTAAAAGGAACAGAACATGATGTTATACCAGACAGAATAGAAGCTGCAACTTACATGGTTGCTGCAGCTATGACAAAAGGTGATATAACAGTTGAAAATGTATTAATAGAACATTTAAAACCAGTAACTGCTAAACTAATAGAAGCTGGTTGTGAAGTTATAGAAATGGATAACTCAATAAGAGTAATCGGACCAGAAAAATTAAAAGCAGTAGACGTAAAAACCCTACCACATCCAGGATTCCCAACAGACGTTCAAGCACAATTTATGGCTATGCTTACAGTTGCAAGAGGAACTGGAGTTGTAATAGAAACAGTATTCGAAAATAGATTTATGCATGTTGCAGAATTCAACAGAATGGGTGCAGATATTAAAATAGAAGGAAGAACGGCTGTAGTTAAAGGTGTTGACCAACTTTACGGAGCAAATGTAAATGCAACTGACTTAAGAGCAGGAGCAGCACTTATATTATGTGGACTTATAGCTGAAGGAGAAACACAAATAGGAAAAATATATCACATACAAAGAGGGTATGTTGATATAGACAAAAAAATAAGAGCTTTAGGTGGTAATATAGAAATAGTAGAGTGCTAATATTTATATGCCATATAATAATTAAATCAGCATGTTAGTTAATAAGTTTTTAATAAATATAATAGTTAATAACACATGAATAAATAATTAGGTTTTTTCATATATTTATGCATATAGTAAATCTATGGAGGCATTAATTATATGAAAAGACCTATAATATTGTTAATGGGGACAATGATTTTTGGAATATTGCTCTCCGTTTTAATTAGTGTGCTCTTTTATGGGAAAAATGAAGTATCTAATTCTATAGATGCAGGTACAAAAAAAATAGTACAGAAAGAAGACAAAGACCCCTATGAAAAAGACCCCTATGAAAAAGTAGACAAAACAAGTCCTACTATAAGTGTGTACAATTCTAGCACAAACAAAATAGAAGAAATGGATATAGAGACATTTCTATATGGAGTTTTATCTGCTGAGATGTCATCAGACTTTTCAGAAGAGGCTTTAAAGGCCCAAGCAGTGGCTGCAAGGACTTATATCATCTATAAAAAGGAAAATAACATGACACAAGGGCATAAGGGAGCAGATATATGTACTGATTCTAATCACTGCCAAGCATATTTTTCTTATAATGAGCTTAAAAAAAACAAGGGAGAAGACTGGATAAAAGAGTCCTATCCAAAGATAAAAAAAGCAGTAGACGATACTAAAGGTCATATACTTACATATGATGAAAAAGCTATACTACCACTATATTTTTCAACATCTAGTGGTAAAACAGAAAATTGCGAAGAAGTATTTTCTTCACAATATCCATATCTAAAATCAGTGAGCAGTCCTTATGAAGAACAATCACCAAGATATTATACCGAAACTAAAATTAGCAAGTATAACTTTGTTAATGCATTGAATAAAAGTTATTCAAATATTTCTTTATCATTAGACAATTTAATTAACCAAATTAAGGTGCTTGAAAGAACTAATGCCGGTTCGGTAAAAACTATACAAATTGGCGATAAAAAGCTTTCAGGCAGGAATATAAGAACTCTTTTTGGACTAAATTCTTCTAACTTTGATATTGGATTTGAAAATGATACAGTAGTTTTTAAAGTTAAAGGATATGGACATGGAGTAGGTATGAGTCAATGGGGTGCTGAAGGTATGGCGCAAAAGAATTACAAGTATTACGATATACTGTGCTATTATTACACAGGAATTGAAATCAAGGATATATATTAAAAAAACACTAAAATTGATAATAGATATAGAATAATTAGTAATAAAAATTTATTTAAATATATATGGATAAACTTACATAAAATAAAAATTTTTCCAAAATAAAGCATAAAACAAGTAAATACTGTCAATACTCTAAATGTATTAATATATTTGGAGGTGCAGTATGAAAAAGAAATTATTAGAAAAAGATATATTTTATCTATCTTTATTCATATGCGTTTGTCTCGTAGCTTTTGGTGGTATTTTATTTACAAATAAAAATTTAAACAAATTAGTAGCAAGTAAAGATACAATTAATAAAGATAATGAGATAAATTTAGTAAAAGAAAAAAATGATTCTGTACCAACATCGACAGAATCAAAAGAAAATCTTGAAAAGGCAAAAGAACAAAATAACAAAAAAACAGAAACTAAGAGCGAATCTAAACTTAACTACATAGGAACTGAAGTACTTAGAGAATATTCAGCAGATATGCCAAGTTATTCAAAAACATTAGATGTTTGGGAAATACATAAAGGTTTAGATATTGCAGCAAAAGATGGAGATAAAATAAGATCAATACTAGATGGAACTGTTAAGTCTGTATATTCAGATGAAAGATATGGAACAAGTATAGAATTATCTTATGCTGATAATATAACAGTAATATATTCTGGTATAAAAGAAAATGTATCTTTAGAAAAAGGAGATACAGTTAAAGAAGGCGACTGCATAGGTTATGTTGGAAATACAACAAATGTTGAAAATGAAGATGGAACACATGTGCATGTGGAAGCCTATAAAAATGACAAAGCTATTAATCCATTGAGTTTATTAGAATAAAGAATAAAGTTTGTGGCAGGAGATTTTTCAAAAATTGAGGAATCTCCTGTTATATTTTTTGCATTTTTTTCATATATAACAATAGGACTGATATCGAGGGAGGGGAGGTTGTGAAATCTCATATAGAACAAAGAGCAGTTACTATTGCAAAATATATATTAGAAAAGCAATCTACGGTAAGACAAACCGCCAAGGTTTTTGGTGTAAGCAAAAGCACTGTACACAAAGATGTAACAGAGCGATTAGAAGAAATTCAGCCAACATTAGCCAGTGAAGTAAAACAGATTTTAGAAAAAAATAAATCAGAAAGACATATCAGGGGCGGAATGGCTACAAAATTAAAATATCAGCAACAAAAAAAGATGTAGGATAACCTACATTTTTTTCTTGACTAAAGTCAGATTTTTGCCTATATTGTAGAATAGGAGTATTAATGATAACTACAATTTGAATTAAATATAAATTAAATAAAAATGTAAAAAGGAGTGAAATGAATGTCAGGAGCTGATATAGGTATAGATTTAGGAACAGCCAATGTACTAATATATGTAAGTGAAAAAGGGATTGTTTTAGAAGAACCTTCTGTAGTTGCAGTAGATAACAAATTAAACAAAATTATAGCAGTGGGAACAGAAGCAAGAAAAAGGATAGGTAGAACACCTGCAAATATAGATGTTATAAGACCATTAAGAGATGGTGTTATATCAAATTATGAGATAACAGAAGAAATGTTATCTAGATTTATTGAAAAAATAGTAGAGAAAAAAGGATTTGGTAGATTCGTAATGCCTAGAATTATGGTTTGTGTACCTACTGGTGTTACTGAAGTTGAAAAAAGAGCAGTTGAAGATGCAACAAAAAAAGCTGGAGCTAGAGAAGTTTATATTATAGAAGAACCTATAGCAGCAGCAATTGGGGCAGGAATAGATATTGCTCAACCTAATGGAAACATGGTTATTGACATAGGTGGTGGAACAACTGATATAGCTGTAATATCGCTAGGTGGATCAGTAGTAAGTGATTCCATAAAATTAGGTGGAGACAAATTTGATGAAGCTATAATCAAATATATCAAGAAAGAGTATAATGTATTAATAGGGGAAAGAAGTGCTGAAAAGCTAAAAATAGAAATAGGAACTGCTGTAAAAGAGGACGAGCCAAGAACTATGAACATAAGTGGTAGAAATCTAGTTAAAGGTCTTCCTGTTACTATAAGTGTATCTTCAACAGAGATATTAGAAGCACTTGATTCATGCATAGAGCAAATAGTTATAGCGACTAAAAATCTACTAGAAAAAACACCACCAGAATTAGCAGCGGACATAAGTGATAAAGGAATCATTATGACTGGTGGAGGAGCTATGTTACGTGATTTAGATAAGAGGGTTGAACAAAGTACTGGAATAAAAGTTACTTTAGCTCATGATCCACTTTCTTGTGTAGCAAAAGGAACTGGATTATCATTAAGTTCTCTTGATTTACTAGAAACTGGAGGTAATTTCAAAAAATAGTATTGTATTTTTTGAATTATAAATGAGATTTACTATAAAACTCAATAAAATTTATCGAAACAATAATAAAAAGTAGCTATTTTAAAATAATATTTTGAATATATTATTTTATGATAGCTACTTTTTTGTTAGGTAGCAAGAAGTAGGGATAAAGCAATCGTCTCAGCTAATTCTAATATAAAGTGAAGTCTTATATTATTAAAAGAAAATCTATTATTTTCATCTATTTTATCTACAATGCCAACTATAGAATAAGTCCCTACCTGGGGTAACTTTTTGCCTACACCTTTACCTGGAAGTATAGGCCCCTCTCGGATTTGTATATTACCTATGTTACTTGCCGAGCCTAAACAGGCATCTATGGCTAGAAATTGGCTCGAGGAATGTTTGCTTTTTATCTTTTCTATAGATTCATAAATATTCAACGCATGAATAGGATTATCCAATGTACCGTAAACAGGGTATTTGAAGTCACTATTTTTGAGCATAGTTCCTACTAGAGGCCCAAGTGCATCTCCAATAGCACGATCTGTTCCTATACATATTATTACAGTATTATCAGAAATTATATTTTTAAGAATAGAACTTAATATATGCGTGACATCTTCTCTTTTATAGTTTACTTTGGCTAAATACATAGGAGTTCCTCCCTTCTAGATAATATATGAGTTAAGATTATGAAATAATACTAATTTTGAAATAGTTAAAAAATTATATTATAAAAAAACTAACAAAAATAGACAAATACTCTTGTAAAAATACTTGACAAGACAGTATAAAACAGGTATTATTTATATTGTTAAATTCAAAGAAAAATTTCTTGATTACCTTATCAAGAGAGGCTGAGGGACAGGCCCTATGAAGCCCAGCAACCACTTGGAAAAGGAAGGTGCTAAATCCTGCTAGAGAGAATTCTAGAAAGATGAGGTCATGTATTTAAGCATACAATAACCTCTTCTGTGCAGAAGGGGTTTTTTAATTTATAAGAAAGTATAAAGAATTAAATTTCTTGTAAAATAAAGAATATAATCTAGAATTCCAACAGAAAAATCTTTAGTTTAAAATAAAGATTTTTAGGGAACAAATTATAAAATAGAACAAACTATGAAATTTTAAGGAGGAACTAAAATGGCAAGACATTTATTTACTTCAGAGTCAGTTACTGAAGGGCATCCAGATAAGATGTGTGACCAAATATCAGATGCGATATTAGATGCATTATTAGAAAAAGACCCACAATCAAGAGTTGCTTGTGAAACTACTACTACAACTGGTTTAGTATTAGTTGCAGGTGAAATAAGTACAAATGCTTATGTTGATATTCCAAAATTAGTTAGAGAAACAGTAGAAGGTATCGGATATACTAGAGCTAAATTTGGATTCGACTGCAATACTTGTGCAGTAATAACTGCTATAGATGAACAATCAGGAGACATCGCTATGGGTGTTGATGAAGGTTTAGAAAGTAAATCAGGAGAACAAACTGAAGAAGAAATAGAAAAAGTTGGTGCTGGAGACCAAGGTATAATGTTCGGTTTCGCTTGTAATGAAACAGAAGAATTAATGCCACTTCCAATATCTTTAGCTCACAAATTATCAAGAAGATTAACAGAAGTTAGAAAATCTGGATTATTAGATTACTTAAGACCAGATGGTAAAACTCAAGTAACTGTTGAATATGAAGGAAACAAAGCAGTTAGAGTTCACACTGTATTAATATCTTCTCAACATAGTGAAAGTGTTGATAACGAAACTATAAGAAGAGACTTAATAGAACACGTTATAAAAGCTGTTATACCTGCTGAATTATTAGATGAAGAAACTATGTACTACATCAACCCAACAGGTAGATTCGTTATAGGTGGACCACAAGGAGATACTGGTTTAACTGGTAGAAAAATAATAATAGATACTTACGGTGGATACTCTAGACACGGTGGTGGAGCATTCTCTGGTAAAGACCCAACAAAAGTTGACAGATCTGCTGCTTACGCTGCTAGATACGTAGCTAAAAACATAGTTGCTGCTGGACTTGCAGACAAATGTGAAATAGAATTAGCTTATGCAATAGGTGTTGCTAAACCATTATCAATATTCGTTGATACTTTCGGAACTGGAAAAGTTTCTGAAGAAGTTTTAGTTGAATTAATAAACAAAAACTTCGACTTAAGACCGGGTGCTATAATAAGAGACCTTGACTTAAGAAGACCTATATACAAACAAGTTGCTGCTTACGGTCACTTCGGTAGAACTGATATAGATTTACCATGGGAAAGAACTGATAAAGCTGAAACTTTAAAAGAACAAGCTGGTATATAGTTAGTTAGAATATTATAATTTTAAATATATAAAGACCTTGTACATATTAAGTGCAAGGTCTTTTTTTCTTTACAAAACTAGTGTACTATTTTTATAAGGGAATTTATAAGATAAACCCTTAATGGTATTGAAAAATGATATTAGGGATTTATGGAGGAATTTATGAAGATTTTTAAAATATTAGGGATTGAGCCAACAAAAAATGAGATGGAAATCAAGGAAGCGTACTTAAACAAATTAAGTAACACAAATCCTGAAGACAAACCAGAAGAATTTATGCAACTTAGAAAAGCATATGAAGAGTCTATTGAATATGCAAATCAAGAAGACGAAGAAGATACAAATGAAATAGATAATACTGAAATAGGTCTGTGGATGGCAAAAGTAAGAGAGGTATATAACAACTTTAGAGCGAGAAATGATATAAATGCATGGTCAGAATTGCTAAAAGATGATGTATGCCAAAATATAGAGACAAAAACAGATGCAAGAGATGCTATATTAGAATTTTTTATGCAAAATTACTACATTCCATCAGCTGTAATTAGATTTTTAAATGAGTTTTTCAATTTTGAAGAGGATATAGATGAATTATATGAAAGTTTTCCAGCAGAATTTATAGATAATATAATTGTTGATGGAATTAAATACGATGAATATCCTTCATATAGTCTGTTTGAAATAAAAGATGGGCTTGATTATGAAGCATTTTTAACTGATTTTTATGAAATGAATAGAAAATATAGAGAACGAGATATTGAAAAAACATATGATTTATTACAAGATTTAAAAGAATATGGAATATATCATCCGGAAGTGGATAAAAAAGAGGCAGTCGTACTTTATAACTTAGACAGATTAGATGAAGCTTGGGATATCATATCTAATATAGACCCCAAATACAATGAGGTTGTTGAAGCTGATTTATTAAAAGGAATGATTTTAGCAGATAAAGGTCAAAATGAAGAAGCCAAACAATATTATAAAACTGTTTTAGAAAAAGAACCATCAAATGTAATGGCATGCGAAGGATTATGCATTATTTATAAAAATGAGGGAAGATTTGCTGAAGCTAGAGAATTGATAAGCGTGATTAATTCAGAAGGATATGAATACGAAGAGATTGATAGACTATTCGATGAATTAAATCAAGATATTATAAATGATTATGAAAATAAAGTTAGATTGGGACAAGATAAGTTTGAAACTGACAAGCTATTAGAAATAGCACATACATATTATATTGTTGATAGATTAGATGAAGCATATAATATTGCAAATTCGATAGAAGTAGACGAAAATACAGATTTAATGATTTATAGATTATTTGCTAGAATTTATTTAGATATGAAAAAATATGACGAGGCATTAAAGTATGCAGATATGTGGAAAAATGGAATAGAAAATGCTTCAGAAGAAAAGTTAAGTAATTTTGCACCTAAATATAAATCTATGGAGAATGTATATTTTACAAAAGCATGGATATATAATCAAAAAGGCGAAAATAATAATGCTCTAAAAGAATTGAATAAATCACTTGAGATACTTCCAAATGATGTACAATTTTTAAATATGAAAAATAAAATTTTATTTGCAAATCAACAATATGAAGAAGTGCTAAAGGTTTGTGACAAAATTATAGAAATAAACCCTGAAGTATCAGAAGCATATATGATGAAAATTAGATCACTTTATGAATTGGAATATCTGAAAGAAGCATTTGATGAATGTAATGATATCTTATATAAAGACCCTTATAATTTATTTGCATACATATATAAAATAAGAATCTTAATAGAAGTAGAAGAAATCGAAATGGCTAAAGAAGAAATAAAATCTTTAAGAAATGAAGATGTTGAAAATCAGAACTTAGACTTCTTAGAAGCGCTTATTTTAGATTATGAAGATAAAAGAGAAGAAGCTACGGAAATCTATAAAAATCTAATAAAAAAACTAGAAGAAGATGATGATGGAATACTAGCATTTCCAGAAGAATTATACTTCTACTATATAAATGAAATTTTCAACACTGATGAAGAAGGAGATGTTTTAGAACTTGTACAAAAAGGATTAAAATACAGTCCAAAACATCAAGGATTACTTTATTATAAAGGAATAGAACTTAGTATAAGAGAACAATATAATGATGCTAAAGAAACTTTTGAGTACATAGAGCAATTATATCCGGACAACGGATATAGTGATAGAAAAATCGGAGATATATATAATGACCAAGATCTTTATGAAAAGGCATTAGAATATTACAATAAACAGATTGAAAAAGAATATGATATAGATGACTATTTTAAAAGAGTTCAAGTAAACTTAGAATTGTTAAATCTAGATGATTTATATAAAGATTTAGTGTACTTATGTAAAAATCTTAAAGATGACCCAAGATTATACGAATACTTCGGAATTTATTACAACATGATAGATAATGCGAAAAAATCGTATGAGTATTTTATAAAAGCTAAGGAAATTTTTGATAATAGTGATGAATACGAAAGTTCATCTTATTTAGAAGGGACATTAGGTCTAGTATGTGCAAAGTTAGGAATGAGTGAAGATGCAATTAAATACTATAGAGAAAATTATGAAAACACAAATGACCCTTCTGATTTAATAGATATATATAACCAATATGTTAAGGTTGGGGATTTTGATAAAGGCGAAGAAATTTTAGATGAGTATTTATCAGCAATGAATAAATCAAAATTAAGCGCCGAAGCCATGTCTCGTATGGCTAATTTAAATATAGAGAAAAGAAATATGAAAGCGGCACTAAAAACTTTCTCATTAATGGTAAAACCAGAACCAGACCATAAGAGGGATAGAGCAAAACTATTATTCTATACAGGAAATTATAAAAAAGCATTAAAATTAATTGAAGAGGCTATAAAAGAGTTACAATTTGTTGCAGACAATAGAGCTAACTATATAACTGCGGGAAGAATATGTCTTGAGTTGGGAGATAAGGCAAAGGCACATAGTTATGCTAAAAAGGTAATAGAATTAACTCCTGTAGATAACCTAAAATCTAAAGTAGATAGATTACCTTATATTTATCAATATTTAGGTGATTCGTATATTATTTTAGGTGAATACGATAAGGCATATGAATATATAGATAAGGCGCTTACATCGCCAAGATGTTTTTTCTGTTCAGAAGTAAAATGTATCGATGCTATGTGTAGCCTTGCATATTTAGAATATGTTAAAGGGGATATAGATAAGGTAAAAGCTCATTTAGATGAAATATTTAAATTAGATATATCGAGAACAGATGCTATTGGATTGGCATATAAAATCGGACTTTTTAAATAGAAAAAGGTAGCAAGGAGACGTTATTTATGATAATAGGAATAGATTTAGGAACAACAAACAGTTTAGCTTGTTATTTTGACGAAGGTGAAGTGAAAATAATACCAAATAGACTTGGAGAAAATTTAACTCCGTCTGTTGTGAGTATAGATGAAGATGATAATATTTATGTTGGAAAAGTTGCAAAGGAAAGAAAAATACTTTATCCAAATATGACAGCAGAAGTTTTTAAAAGAAGTATAGGCACTGATAAGGAATTTATTCTTGGAGATAAAAAGTTTAAGGCTGAGGAGTTATCTTCTTTTGTATTAAAATCATTAAAAGAAGATGCTGAAGTTTTTATAGGGCAAAAAGTAGAAGAAGCGATAATTAGTGTGCCTGCTTATTTTAATGACGAACAAAGAAAGGCAACAAAAAAAGCTGGAGAACTTGCTGGATTAAAGGTAAACCGTATAATAAACGAGCCGACAGCAGCTGCAATAGCTTATGGAATAGATAAAAGAGATGACCACACTAAATTCTTAGTGTTCGACCTTGGTGGAGGAACTTTCGATATTTCAATACTTGAAATGTATAAAAATATAATGGAAGTTAGAGCAGTAGCTGGTGACAACTATATAGGTGGAGAAGACTTCACAGACATACTATATAGAATGTTTATTGACCAAGTTAAATTAGATGAAGATAAGCTTGATAAAAAGGCTTTATCTCATATAAAAAAACAATGTGAAAAAGAAAAACTTGAATTCTCAGACAAGAAGACAGTGAATATAAAATGTAATATAAACGATAATATTTATGAGACAGAAATAAGTATAGATTCTTATGAAAGATCGTGTGAATTACTTCTATCTAAATTGAGAAAACCAATAGAGAGAAGTTTAAAAGATGCAAAAATAAAATTAAGTCAAATAGATGAAATAATATTAATCGGTGGGGCAACAAGACTTCCAATAATAAGAAAGTTTGTTGGAAAAATATTTGGACGACTTCCAAACACAAGTGTAAATCCTGATGAAGCTGTTGCAATAGGGGCAGCACTTCAGGCTGCGATGAAAGAAAGAGACCAATATATAAAAGAAATTGTGCTTACTGATGTTTGTCCATTCTCGCTTGGAACAGAAGTTTCTGTTAAAGGAATGGGAAATACTCGTGAATCTGGGTATTATTATCCTATAATCGAAAGAAACACAGTTATACCAGTCAGCAGAACAGAAACATTCTATACATGCTATGATGGGCAAAGCAAACTTGTTGTCGAAGTTCTTCAAGGTGAGAGCAGACTTGCGAAAAATAACCTAAAATTAGGTGAGATTTCAGTAGTTGTTCCAAAAGGGCCTGAAGGAAAAGAATCAATTGATGTAACTTATACATACGATATAAACTCAATATTAGAAGTAATTGTTAAGGTAAACTCAACAGGGGAAAAGAAAAAAATTATTATCCAAAAAGAAAATAGCCCAATATCAGAAGAAGATGCAAAGGCTAGATTTGAGGAGCTTAATTATTTAAAAATTCATCCAAGAGACCAAGAAAAAAACAAAGAACTTCTATTTAGAGGTGAAAGAATGTATGAAGAATTCACTGGAGAAGATAGAAAAATTATCGGTGAAGCTCTTACACAATTTGAAGCAATTTTAAATAAACAAGATAAGGCTATGATAGAACAAGCTAGAAAAGAATTAAAAGAAGTTTTAGATGAAATAGAAACAGATGAATTATTTTAGTTAATATGCTATAGGCTATTTTGGGACATACTAATATATGGACTAAAATAGCTCAATGATAATATAAAGCATGTGCTAAAAAGCACAATTAGGAGTGTTGTATTATGGAAAAATTAGAAGGTATGATAAGTGATATAGTTTTTAAAAATGAAGAGAATGGATATACTATAGCTTATCTTGCAAACGAAGACGAAGAAGTTACAATTGTTGGATGCATGCCGACTTTGTCTGTTGGTGAGAGTATAGAAGTTGAAGGAAAATGGGTCACACATAAAACATATGGCTCACAATTTGAAGTAAATAAATTTATGCCTGTTACACCTTCATCTTTGGAGGGAATTTACGCTTATTTATCTTCTGGTATGATTCATGGTATAGGAGAGAAAATGGCAACTAGGATTATTGAAAAGTTTGGAGTCGATACTCTAGACGTAATCCAAAACACTCCAGAGCGATTAAAAGAAGTTGAGGGAATTGGGTCAAAGAAAATAAAACAGATAACAGAGAGTTATGAGGAAAATAGAGAATTGAGAAATATAATTATGCAACTTTCTCCTTATGGAATAACTCCTAATTATTGTTTAAAAATTTATAAAAAATATAAAGAGAATGCAATTAGCATTATAAATAAGAATCCATACAGACTTGCTGAAGATATCAGGGGAATTGGGTTTAGAATTGCGGACGATATCGCAAAGAAGCTTGGTATAGATAAATATTCTAGGGATAGAATATTCCAAGGAATTTTATATACACTTAACCAAAGTGCATCAAATGGAAATACATATTTGCCGCTTAGTGTTCTTGTACCACAGGCGATGAAAGTATTGGAAATTGAGGCAGAAAAGATAAAAGAAGGTGTTCTTGAATTGGCATATACTCAAAAAATACATGTTGAAAAGGACCAAAATGATATAAATGTATATCTTATGCCATATTATCTTTCTGAAAATGGAGTCTGCAAAGAAATGATAAGACTTGCACAATATGATTTTGAAAACTTAAATATAGACGTTGACCATGAAATAAAATTGATTGAAAGGGAAGAAGGAATTAAACTGGCACAAAATCAGGTTATGGCAGTTAAAGAAGCTATTGAAAAAGGTGTTGTAATAATAACTGGGGGACCAGGTACAGGGAAAACAACAACAATCAATACAATTATCAAAGTATTTGAAAACAACGACCAAAAAGTTGTTTTAGCGGCGCCTACAGGACGTGCAGCAAAGAGAATGAGCGAAACTTCGAATAAAGAAGCAAAGACAATTCACAGGCTTTTAGAAATGGGATTCGGAATGGACAGCGATGAACTTACATTTATGAAAAATGAAGAAGACCCAATTGATGCTGATGTTGTTATTCTTGATGAGGTTTCAATGGTTGATATTGTGCTAATGTACAGCCTGCTTAGAGCCATAAAATCGGGGACAAGACTTTTAATCGTTGGGGATAGCGACCAGTTGCCTTCAGTTGGAGCAGGTAATGTATTAAAAGACCTTATCGATTCAGAAGTTATAAATACTGTTAGATTAAATGAGATATTCAGACAAGCACAAGAAAGTATGATAGTAGTCAATGCACATAAAATTAATAAAGGTGAACCGTTAAAATTGAATGTAAAAGGGAAGGACTTCTTCTTTATTAAAAAAGAAGGGGACGAT
>OGXO01001261.1_pt1 | contig 14035 bp, 6 predicted proteins | sample 1576321 | NCBI WGS metagenome assembly OGXO01 (sample SAMEA3541568, study PRJEB24748) | human gut metagenome | biome: human gut; feature: human-associated habitat; material: faeces | place: China | collected 2012 | reverse complement strand
TTTCAGACAAGAACGAAACTTGCTCCATGATTCTTCCGCGAGCAAACAAAAACGGAGGATGGGACGAGTCTTTAATAAAACCTGCAGGACGTCAAAGCCGTAAGTTTATCCGACAATACAACTCACATATTTATAAAAATAAAGAATGATAAAATAATATCAGTTTTAGGCAAATAACGTCAATAATTTACATTCCTTATTTACTAGCTTTGCATCAATAATAAATGTACGAGATTTTATACTAAAGTTAATTTTAAATTTGATAAAAATGAAAAAGAATCTCTTTTCTTTTCCCCGCTCAAAAGTGCGGATGCTAAAAGGATCAAAAGGAGTCTGGCTCTTTTTGATTATGTTCTGGATGATAAATACAGCTGCATCAGCAGCAGGTATTGAAATTAAAGGTACTGTAACAGACAGTAAAGGTGAACCTCTTCCCGGAGTTAATATTGTTGAGTTAGGAGTTAAAAAAAACAATGGTACCATCAGTGATTTAAATGGTAAATATACTATAACAGTAGAAAGCCAAAAATCTGTTCTTCAGTATACTTTTATCGGTTATAAAACAACAGAAGTCACTGTAGGAAACCGTAAAACAATCAATGTTTCACTCAAAGATGATACTCAATCTTTGGATGAAGTAGTAGTTATCGGCTATGGTACAATGAGGAAAAAAGATTTATCCGGAGCCGTTGCTTCTATTAAAAGTGATGACTTGATGCTTGGTAACCCGACCAGCATTTCCCAAGCCCTACAAGGTAAATTAGCTGGTGTACAAGTAAACCAGAGTGATGGTGCTCCCGGTTCAGGTGTAAGTATCACCATACGTGGTGCTAACTCATTCTCTACAAATTCACAACCACTTTACATTGTCGACGGTATTCCGTTTGAGGTAGGAGATACTCCAAGCAGTAAAGCCAACGAGGGCAACAACTCCACCACTAATCCTCTGTCATTGATCAACCCTAATGACATCGAATCAATCGACATTTTAAAGGATGCTTCTGCAACAGCCATTTACGGTTCTCGCGGAGCGAATGGTGTCGTATTGATTACCACTAAAAGAGGTCGTGCCGGAGACGCTAAAGTTGAGTTCTCGGCCAATTTCGGACTTTCCAAAATAGCCAAAATGGTTAAAATGCTGGATGCTTACACCTATGCTAATTATGTAAATGAGGGTGTAATCAATGGAGCTGCTTATGACAATCTTCCTTATTCATACCTTCCTTATCGTGGTAAATGGAACTACCGTCGCGACGAGAACGATAAAATCGTTCCCAATTCCGGTAAATACTATGCTTCACCGGAAGATTATCTCAATCCGGGTTATCGCGAAGACGAATACGGCAATAAAGAATGGGTAGAAGGCACCAACTGGATGGACGAGATCTTACAAGATGCATTAACACAGGAATACAATCTTAGTGTATCAGGAGGAAATGAAAAGAGCAACTATGCATTTTCAGGCAACTATACAGACCAGACAGGTATTATCAAGAATTCTGGTTATGAACGTTTTGCTGTTCGTGCCAACATCGGAAGCCATGTGAAACCTTGGTTAAATACGGGACTAAATATCAACTTCACCCGTTCGTTAACTAAGTTTGCCAAGTCAAATTCTTATGATTATAGTATCATCCGTTCTGCCATGCTTTATTTACCGACATTATATGTAGGAGACAAGACAGAAGATGATTCTTATGCATGGTTGTCAGCCAATCCACGTACATACGTTAATACAGCTAAAGATGAGCTGAAGTCAATCAATGTATTTACTTCTGCGTTTGCCGAGATTAAAATCCTCGACTGTTTGAAATTCCGTCAGAATCTAGGTATCAGTTATTCAGTAAACGATCGCGCAAGTTACTACAATCGTGAAACAGGAGAAGGTAAAGCATCCAACGGACGTGCTGGTAAAAGTGATAATTTCTGGCAAAACTTAACAGCAGAATCATTGATTACTTTCGATAAGACACTTAATAAGTTACATCATCTCAATGTAGTAGCCGGTTTCACTTACGAAAAATCGGACTGGGGTGGAAAAACAATGAATGCATCCAACTTCCCGACTGACATCACACAAGACTTCGATATGAGTCAGGCATTAAATATTGAAACACCGGCCAGCTATCGAGGACAAGCAGTTCTAGTCTCTTTATTAGGACGTGCCAACTACACATTCAAGGATCGTTATATTTTCACAGCATCATTCCGTCGTGACGGTTCAAGTCGTTTCGCTCCGGGAAATAAATTCGCGAACTTCGCTTCAGGAGCAGTAGCATGGACCATATCGGAAGAAGAATTCATCAAAAACCTGAATATATTCAGTAACTTAAAGTTGCGACTCAGCTACGGTCAAACCGGTAATCAAGCTATCAGCAGTTATCAGACTATCGCTTCACTTGCACCATCCAATTACCCTCTGGACGGAACATTAAGCAGCGGATTTGCAGGACAAACTTACAAAGGTCCTTTGAATGATAAACTCAAATGGGAAACAACCGATCAATATAATGTCGGACTCGACATGGGATTCTGGAATAACAGAATTAGTTTATCCGCTAACTATTATTACAAGAAAACCAATGACCTGCTACAAAATGTATCTATACCGAACAGTACTGGTTATACTACAATGTGGACGAATTTCGGCCATGTAAAAAACAAAGGACTTGAACTAACTGGTAAAATCATTGCATTAGATAAAAAAGACTGGAGCCTAGACTTCGACGGCAACATCTCTTTTAATAAAAATGAAATCGGAGGTTTAACAGCTGACCAATATGCTAACCAATTATGGTATAGTGCCAAAGAAGTATTTCTGCAAAGAAACGGACTACCTATCGGAACAATCTTCGGCTATATAGAAGACGGCTTCTATGATAATATAGCAGAAGTCCGTGCAGATCCAATATATGCTAAAGCATCTGATGATGAGGCTCGCAGAATGATCGGTGAAATCAAATATCTGGACAAAAACAATGACGGAAAAATAACGTCAGAAGACCGCGCCATCATCGGTGATACCAATCCTGATTTTATTTATGGTTTGAACGCCAATTTGCGATGGAAAAATCTGACTTTGGGATTGTTCTTCCAAGGAACTCATGGAAATGATATTTTTAACGGAAACTTGACTAATATCGGAATGAGCAGTATTGCAAACATCACTCAAGATGCTTATGATTCACGCTGGACACCAGAGAATGCAGCTAACGCCAGATGGCCTCGCGTCACTACTGCAATGACTCGTGACATGAAACTCTCCGATCGTTATGTAGAAGATGGTTCTTACTTCAGACTAAAAACAATCAACTTAAACTACAATTTCGGTTCAGTCATAAAAGGTATTAGCAATTTGTCTGTTTTCGGTACAGTAACAAACGTATTCACGATTACAGGTTATAGTTGGTTTGATCCGGATGTAAACGCCTTTGGTTCTGACGCTTCTAGAAGAGGAGTTGATATTTTCTCATACCCGAGCAGCAGAACATATTCAATAGGTTTTAAATTAACTTTATAATCTCAAGAAATGATGAAAAAGAAAAATATATTCATATATCTGATGGCATCCAGTCTCCTATTATCCGGAGCAGTAATGACATCATGCGAAAGTATGATCGAAGAAAAGCCTTTCGACTTCATTGTCCCTGAAGATGTTGAAGATTCTGATAATGGTGCCGACATGTGGGTAACAGGAGTATATAATACAATACACGAAGCCATGTTCAGATACGGTAGTTTCCCACGACCGCTGGACTATGACTGTGACTATATTTCCGGTGCAGTATGGCAGTTCAGCCAGTTTGGAAGTGGTAACTTCCAGGGAGGTGACGGACAGGCCGATGTACTTTGGACCGGAATGTACTCGTTGATTAACCGGGCAAATATAGCGGTCTCTGAAATCAATAAGATGCAGAATGTATCGGAAGAATTTAAAAAGAATGCATTAGGAGAATGTTATTTTCTTAAAGCATGGGCATATTTCTACTTGGTACGTGCTTATGGAGCTATCCCTATTTATTCGGTCAGTGTAAACGAATCCGGACAATATACTAACAATCCGCGTATTCCGATTGCACAAGTCTACACGGAAACAATCATACCTTTGCTTAAGGATGCTAAAGATATGATTTATAAAAACACAGATAATGGCTTTAAACCCGGAAGAGTCTGTGCTGCAACTGCAGCAGGTTTGTTAGCCAAAGTATATGCAACTATCGGTTCTGCTTCCATGTCTACCGGAGAACAAATAACAGTAAAAACCGGTGCACCGTTTGTTATGCAGAATGTAAATGGTACTATGACCAAAGTGTATACAGAACCTGTTCCGACAACATTCTCCAAGGATCAAGTTGCCGGTTACGAAAGCTTTTCTTCTCAAGAATATTACAGACTGGCCTACGAAGTTGCGGGAGATGTAATCGGAGGAGAATATGGGACACACAAACTTGAGGACTATGATTTGATTTGGTCTCCTTCCGGCAAAACTTGTAGTGAACACTTATTCGGTTTACAAACTAAATCCGGTGATGAATTATACGGTACACTATTCAGCTCGCACTACTGTGGCAGACTCAATGCAGCAGGAAACATAGACAATAGTTTAACGGTAGGATGTAGAAAACACTGGTATCTATTGTTTGAAGAAAAAGACTACCGCGTGGACAAAGGAGTGTTGCATTGTTGGATACGTCAGAACTCCGATACAAGTTGGGGTGGTGGTTCATACTATCCGAACTTCGGGAAATGGCAACGTATGGTTGAAGCCAAAGAGCCTCCGTTCGATAATCCTAAAGTAACCTCCGGATGGAGATGTGATGAAGCAGGTTCAGAACAGTTCTTTGCTTTCACCACTAAATATTCACAACAAATAGCCGATCAGACTCAACCTCGTACAGATGCCAATTACCCATTTTTACGTTATGCTGATGTTGTTCTAATTTTTGCAGAAGCAGCTAATGAATTAAATGGTCCGACAAAAGAATCGGTAGACGCTTTAAATGATGTCCGCACCCGTAGTAACGCAACAGGTAAAGAACTGGCAAACTTTACAGATAAAACCAGCCTGCGTTCTGCAATCCTTGAAGAACGTGCAATGGAATTAGCCTTGGAAGGCGATCGTCGTTGGGATTTAATACGTTGGGGAATTTATTTGCAGGCAATGAATGCTCTAGGCGGAATGGATGAAGCCAATAACGTAAAACAACGTTCCAGTAAACATCTGCTATTCCCGATTCCGACTCTTGAAATCCTGACGAACCAAGGAATTAATGAGAATAATCCTGGCTGGGATTAATCACTTATAACCATGTAATAAAACAGATTATGAAGAAAATAAAATATCTTGCAATAATCGCAGCATCCATATTTGCTTTAACATCCTGTACGGATATTGTTGAAGTCGACGATCTGAAAGCCAAAGAAAACAAACCGTCAACAGGTGCTCCGACTGTAGACAAAGTTGTTTTGGCAACAGATGCTGAATTTCCCATTGAGGGAGCGAATTTCGAACAAGTAGTACGAATTGAGGGAACAAATCTCGGAGACATCACCTCTCTAAAATTCAATGATATCGAAGTGGACAGCAAGGAGGTATATTCGACCTACGATATGCTTCTCGCACCTATTCCCCGTGCACTTCCTAAAGAAGTGACCAACACGATTTATATTACAACCAAACACGGAGAACTAAGTATTCCTTTTGTTGTTTCCATCCCTGATTTAACAATCAATGGACTCAAGAATGAATTTACCCAACCAGGAGATACGACAGTTATTACAGGTGACAACTTTGACCTTTACGGTATTACAATCGAAGAAGCAATTGTTAATCTAGGTAATTTACCGGTAAATGTAATCGATGCCACTCGTACAGAACTAACAATAGAAATCCCGGCAAATGCCACTCCGAAATCTACCCTTACTATAAAAGGAGCCAATATGGATGAAGCATACAAGCTCACATACATGGATCCGGGAGTATCTCAACTTTTTGATTTCAATAATTGGCCGGGAAGCGGTGCTTTTACACATTCCAGCCAATTCCCTGATGCCCCGAAAAATTTCTTATGTGACGGCACATTAGAAGGACAACCGGAACCATTAGTAGAAGGAGGAAAATATATTCGATTCAATAATTCCGTGAAAGCTTGGGGATGGATGGTTATGTGGGCCGGATATATTACTGTACCAGCAGAAGTAGCCGCAGATCTTTCATCATACGATTTAAGATTTGAAATCTGTACTGGAGCTAAATTCCCGATATCAGCCCAAGCGCGTATCATCTTAGGAGATTATGGATGGTATCCTTCCAAAGGAGGAATTCCGGTCAATACTTATGGCGGATGGCAAACAGTACGGATCAGTGCTGACACAGAATCATTGTTGCCCAGTTCCATCGATCCCAGTACCAACACAGCTTTCAAAATCATATTCTCTCCTGAATCTGCACAGGATTTTGATTTAAGTATGTGTAATTTCAGATTTGTTCATAAGTAAAAATAAAAAAGGGAACGCTTTAATATGGGCGTTCCCTCATAATCAAAAAGATTCGATTTATGCTAAAAGACTTATTTTCATTAGTAACGATTGTAGCACTTCTATTTTCATCTTGTTCCAAATCAGACGAAGAAGAAAATAGTGATGAGCCTCAACCAACCAAACAAACAGCTTATTTTGGAGTTAACCTGTCAGGAGCTGAATTTGGGAATGTGTATCCGGGGGTGGATGGTACCCACTATGGTTATCCCACAGAAAAAGATTTGGATTACTTTAAAGCCAAAGGCCTTTATCTGGTACGTTTTCCTTTTCGTTGGGAACGTATACAACCCACAATGAATGGGGAATTAAATGCAACAGAGCTGGCAAAAATGAAGAAATTCGTCAAAGCCGCTGAAGATAGAAACATACAGATACTTCTGGATATGCATAACTTTGGAAGATATTGTGTATATTGCGACGGTCAAAGTTCACAAAATAATCAATATGCAATCATTGGTAATGCACGATGCACTGTTGACAATTTCTGTGACGTATGGAAGAAACTGGCAAAAGAGTTTAAAGACTATAAAAATATCTGGGGTTACGACATCATGAATGAGCCCTACGAAATGCTGGCATCGACACCATGGGTTAACATAGCCCAAGCCTGCATTAATGCCATCCGCACTATAGATACTAAAACGACCATCATAGTTAGCGGAGACGAATTCAGCTCTGCCAGACGATGGAAAGAATGCAGTGACAATCTGAAAACTCTTACAGATCCAAGTAATAACCTGATATTCCAGGCACATATATATTTCGATTCGGATTCTTCCGGAAACTATAATAAAGGATATGACGAAGATGGTGCAACCGTTCAAACAGGGGTGGCTCGTTTGAAACCTTTTGTTGACTGGCTGAAAGAGAATAATAAACGTGGATTCGTTGGTGAATATGGTATACCTGATACTGACGGCCGTTGGATGGATATTCTTGATGCAGCACTTAAATATCTACAAGAAAATGGAATAAACGGAACTTACTGGTCTGCCGGTCCACGATGGGGTGATTATCCCTTATCTGTCCAACCGACCAATAATTACACACAGGATCGTCCGCAATTAAGCACGCTCCTGAAATATAAAAGTACACAACAATAATCAGAATAAATACTGTCCATGAGAACTCGAATCATCACTATTATCACTTTACTGCTATCCACTCCAATGGTTATTGCACAAAAATCAATGGATGAGATAGACAGAGAAAGCTTTGCAGCAAAGCTATCTCCAATGGAAGTAAAAGGTATACAGATGACTGAAACAGGAAATATTCCTCTTGTCAGAGATACTCCTGCAAACATCTTTTTGGACGGAACCTGGCAACTGGCAGAAGGAGGAACTGAAAAAGAACGTTTACACACTATCTGGACAGATCAAATACCTGCCCGTGTGCCTGGTAGTATTCACACCGCATTAGTAGAAAATGGAATCATACCCGATCCATACATCGGACAGAATGACTCTATTGCAGAAAAACAATCTTACAAGACATGGTGGATGAAGCGGGAGTTCGAACTAGACTCCCCCTCATCTCACTCTATATTATCTTTTGGCGGAATCGCTAACAAATGTACAATATGGCTCAATGGAAAACTTTTGGGAACACACGAAGGTATGTTCGGAGGGCCCGATTTTTCAATAGGTAACTATTTAAAGAATAAAAATACTCTCATAGTAAAACTAGAAGCCATTCCTCAAATGTTTCTGGGCAACTGGCCTCCCAACGCAAATGAAAGTTGGAAATATACAGTTGTATTCAATTGCGTTTATGGATGGCATTATGCACAAATCCCATCATTAGGAATCTGGCGTAGTGTTCAATTAAAAGAACAAGCCGCAGTAGAAATAGAATCACCCTTCATCGCTACTCGTTCGCTCGATGGTCAAATGCGCTTAACTCTTGATCTGCATAAAAAATCATCTCCATTAAAAGGAGTATTATATGCAGAAGTATCTCCCAAGAACTTCAAAGGAATAACACAATATTATCGTTTCGACATAAATAGTCCGAAAAAACAGGAAACTTTATCTTTAGACTTTCAAATCAAAGATCCGCATCTTTGGTGGCCCAATGACAGAGGAGAACAATCACTATATGACCTCAACCTATTCTTCGTTCCACAAAAAGGGAAGACAGCCCATATAAAAACGTCGTTCGGTATACGGACTATTGAGATGAGACCATTAATTGATGGTGCTAAAGAAGATTATTATAACTGGACATTCGTCATCAATGGCAAGCCGATGTTCATAAAAGGAACAGGCTGGTGCACTATGGATGCATTAATGGACTTCTCAAGAAATAAATACGAACATTTGCTCCAGATAGCCCAAAGGCAGCACATACAAATGTTAAGAGCCTGGGGAGGAGGAATGCCCGAAACCGATGATTTTTACGAATTATGCGATAAATATGGTATTTTAGTCATGCAAGAATGGCCAACGGCCTGGAATAGCCATAACACGCAACCGTACACTATCCTGCAAGAAACAGTGGAAAGAAATACCAAACGATTAAGAAATCACCCTTCTCTTATTATGTGGGGAGCAGGGAATGAATCAGATAAACCATTCGGACCTGCAATTGACATGATGGGACGACTTAGTATAGAACTTGACGGAACACGTCCCTTCCATCGTGGGGAAGCCTGGGGAGGCAGCCTGCACAATTACAACTGCTGGTGGGACGATGCTCATCTTAATCACAATTTGAATATGACCGCTCCTTTTTGGGGAGAATTTGGGATAGCATCATTGCCTCACATCGAGACAGTGCGTAGATATTTGGACGAGGAAAAAGAAGTGTGGCCTCCCCAAAGGAGCGGTAATTTCACGCACCACACTCCTATCTTCGGAACGATGAGAGAAATGGAGAAACTTACTCAATATTCCGGTTATTTTATGCCGAAGGACTCGCTGGCTTCTTTCATACTCGGGTCACAGTTAGCACAAGTAGTAGGAGTGCGCCATACATTAGAACGGGCACGCACATTATGGCCTCATACTACCGGAGCACTTTATTATAAGATGAACGATAACTATCCTGGTGTATCATGGTCATGTGTAGACTATTATGGTATCATAAAACCCGTTCACTATTTTGTGCAAAAGTCTTTTGCCCCGTTAGCAGCAGTCATGCTATTTGACCGCAGCAACCTTGCCAGTCAAGAAGTCAGTCTTCCTGTCTATCTACTTGATGACTGCCAAACATTAGAGAAAGAACCTTATCAAGTCAAAGTGTCTATATACAATGCATTACTAGATACTGTTGCCACCCATACTTTCAACGGTATCGGCGATGATAATGTCGTCAAAAAACTAGGAGAAATAAATCTGAATAGAGAACAAACCAAATCGACCATGCTATTCTTTGTTCTGGACATAATCAAAGATAACAAAAACATATATCGGAATTATTACTTTACCAATTACGAAGTACGTCCGGGCTCCATCGTATCAATGCCCCAAACAGAAATTAAAATGGAACGCACAGGTAATATGGTGACTTTAACAAATACAGGAAAGCACCCTGCTATCGGAGTGCACGTAGAAGTACCAGAAAAAATGGACCAACTTATCGTTTCGGAGAACTATATATGGCTTAACCCACAGGAATCAAAAATATTAAAAATAAATTTGGAATCTCCAGTTATTGTAAAAGGCTGGAATCTTCAATCACCCTATTAAACAGAACATTATGAAAAAAGTTTTTATTTCGGCTTTTCTACTACTTAGCCTTCTTACTCTAAATGGATGTAAAAGTAATCAACCTCCGGTAAAAGAGACAGGTGAACCTTACGGAGTAAACTTGGCATGCGCGGACTTCGGTTCATCTTTCCCCGGTGAGTATAATAAAGACTATACCTACCCGACAGATCAAGACCTCGAATATTGGCAAAAGAAAGGGCTGAAACTTATCCGGTTACCATTCAAATGGGAACGGCTACAACTTGACTTAAAAGGACCGCTAAACCAGCATGACCTCAATAAAATGAAAGAATTGGTCAGAGCAGCAGAGAAACGCGATATGGTGGTTATTCTTGACTTACATAATTACTGTCGCCGCTTCATGAACAACGAACATACCCTCATTGGAAACAACGGATTAACAATCGAAGACCTGGCTTCTTTCTGGCAAGCTATCGCTAAAGAATTCTCCACTTTTAAAAACATATATGGTTACGGGCTAATGAACGAACCACATGATCTGGCCCCGGAAACCAAGTGGTTCGACATGGCACAAGCGTCCATCAATGCCATACGAGAAGTCGACACAAATACGCTTATTATGGTAGGCGGCAACGACTGGTCATCAGCAGAGCGTTGGATCGAGCAGAGTGATACACTCAAATTCTTAAAAGACCCGGCTAATAACCTTGCTTTTGAAGCTCATGTATATTTTGACAAGGATGCATCCGGTACGTACAAATATTCATACGAAGAGGAAGAATGTTATCCGGAGAAAGGAATCGACCGGGTAAAACCATTTGTAGAATGGATTAAACAGAATAAATTCCATGGTTTTATCGGAGAATATGGAATCCCCGACAATGATCCCCGTTGGAATGAAACCCTCGACTTATTCTTGGGATATTTACAAGAAAATGGAATCAATGGTACATATTGGGCTGCGGGTCCGTGGTGGGATACCTATTTCATGGCAATTACCCCCAAAGACGGGAAAGACAGACCGCAAATGCCTATCATTGAGAAATATACAAGTACCTTAAAAAAATAGAATTATGGTCAAACGATTCTCCATCTGCTATATTTTACTCATGTTTTGTATAACTGGAACTTCCGCCCAAGAAGACCAGTGGACAGGAAACGCCACGAATCTATCCAAAGGAAACTTAAGGGTAAATTCTTCAGGACGTTACCTAGAATACAGTGACGGAACTCCTTTTCTCTACATGGGAGATACAGCATGGGAACTCATCAGCCGCTTAAATGACAAAGAGACTGAACTATATTTGGAGAATCGCAGAGAAAAAGGATTTACCGTCATACAAACGGTAATCCTGGATGAATTAGATGATATGGATGTTTCATCTAACGGAGAACCTAAGTTAATTGACGGCAATATTGACAAGCCCGCTCCCGACTATTTCACTCATGTAGACAAAGTTATTTCTCTGGCAGCAGCCAAAGGTTTATACATAGCTCTACTACCAACCTGGGGAGATAAGGTAGACAAACAATGGGGAAAAGGACCGGAGATTTTTACACCGGAAAATGCATATAGATACGGCAAATGGTTAGGAGAACGCTATATGAACGCATCCAATCTGATATGGATAATAGGAGGTGATCGAAGTGGAGACGGAAAAAACTTTGCCATTTGGAATGCATTAGCAACCGGTATTAAAAGTGTAGACAAAAACCATTTGATGACCTATCATCCTCATGGAGAGCACTCATCCTCATTCTGGTTTCACAATGCTTCGTGGCTGGATTTTAATATGTGTCAATCCGGACACGCACAACAAGATTTCGCAATCTATCAACGTCTGCTTTTGCCCGATTTAAAAAAGGAACCACACAAGCCATGCATGGACGGAGAACCCCGATATGAAAATATTCCGATCAATTTCAAAAAAGAAAATGGAAGATTTGGAGATGATGATATCCGCCATACACTTTACCAAAGTATGTTCAGCGGAGCTTGTGGATATACATACGGCTGTAATGATATATGGCAGATGTTTGATACTGGACGTGAGCCTAAATGTGACGCCGACACTCCATGGTACCAATCAATGGATAAACAAGGAGCCTGGGATTTAATTCACTTTCGCAGATTATGGGAGAAATTTGATTTTACTCAAGGAAAAAACCTACAAACCATCTTTGGCGATGTACCTTTAGAAAATAAAAACTATCCCGTAGCATTCGGCAACAAAGACTACTTATTAGTATATTTTCCACAAGGTGGAGAGAGAACGATTTATTTGCCTTCAATGAAGGCATCCAAACGGTCTTTAAAGTGGATGAATCCTCGCAATGGAAGAATCACATTCCATCAAAATACAACAGCAGATACCATTCCCGTATCCTCTCCCACAAAGGGAAAAGGAAATGACTGGGTTTTAATTATAGAATAATTAACCGAGAAAAATAACTATAGAATATGAAAAGTAATAGATTAGAAGAGCTAACACAAAATTATGAAGCTCTTATCAACCGAAAAAATGAGATATGTAACAATAGCAACGGTATATATAAACGTTACTACCACCCTGTATTAACAGCAGAACATGCACCACTCATCTGGAAGTATGATTTTGATGAAAAACAAAACCCATTCATGGAAGAAAGAATTGGTATCAACGCTGTAATGAATACGGGAGCCATCAAGATCAATCATAAATACTATCTTGTGGCGCGTGTGGAAGGAGCAGACCGAAAATCATTCTTTGCAGTAGCAGAAAGTAATAGTCCCGTAGACGGATTTCGTTTTTGGGATTATCCGATAGAAATGCCGGAGACAGACATTCCTGATACCAATATGTACGATATGCGCCTGACCGCACATGAAGATGGATGGATTTATGGCATTTTTTGTGCGGAACGCAAAGATACAAACGCTCCAGCCGGTGATTTATCTTCCGCAGTAGCCGTTGCAGGTATTGCACGAACAAAAGACCTAAAAACATGGCAACGCTTGCCGGATCTGAAATCTCCGAGCCAGCAACGTAACGTAGTGCTTCATCCGGAATTTGTGAATGGGAAGTATGCCCTGTATACCCGCCCTCAAGATGGTTTTATTGACGCCGGCAATGGAGGAGGTATCGGATGGGCACTCATAGATGACATCTGTCATGCCGAAATAAAAGAGGAAAAAATCATCAATAAACGGTTTTATCATACGATCAAGGAGGTAAAAAATGGTGAGGTGGTCGAGCGGCCCGCATCGGTCGTCAAGGAGCTTCTGGAAAACTCCATCGACGCCGGTGCGTCTCAAATCACCGTCTCCATCGAGTCGGGCGGCGTCCGTCTGATTGAAATCAGCGACAACGGCACCGGCATCGAGGCAAAATACATCCCCACGGCCTTCATCCGCCATGCCACCAGCAAGATCCGGACGGAAGACGACCTCACCAGCATCCACACGCTGGGCTTTCGCGGCGAAGCGTTGGCCTCTATCGCCAGCGTGGCCCGCGTCGAAGTGCTCACCCGCACCGAGGCCGACGAGTGCGCTTCCCTCTACCGGATCGAAGGCGGGGAAGAGCAGCCCATCGAGCCGGGTGCGCGAGGCGTCGGCACCACCATCCGGGTCTGTGACCTCTTTTTCAACACGCCCGCCCGGATGAAATTCCTCAAAAAGGATTCCAGCGAGGGTACTTTCGTGGCCGACATCGTGGGCCATGTGGCCCTGAGCCACCCCGAGGTGAGCTTCAAGTTCATCCGCGAAGGCAAACTGCAGTATGTCACCTTCCAGGAGCTGTCTATGTTCAACGGATATTCCCACGCCTGAAAATACCCTTCCT
>OGXO01001253.1_pt1 | contig 14065 bp, 8 predicted proteins | sample 1576321 | NCBI WGS metagenome assembly OGXO01 (sample SAMEA3541568, study PRJEB24748) | human gut metagenome | biome: human gut; feature: human-associated habitat; material: faeces | place: China | collected 2012 | reverse complement strand
GATCAGTTTCATAGTTGTTAATAACTCCTTCCTGTGGTTCGTGGAATATATGGTGCGCACGCCATACATGATTGTTATAAAAAGAGATTCAAAGTAATATTCTTAGGGGGTGTTTATATGTGAATAAGTCACACAGCCCTTGATCTATAAGACTTTCAGGTAAAAAATGAAGGGTGAAAGTCTGTGAATTACGTGCGGATGAAATCTGGACAACCTGTGAATAAAAAATTATGTAAACTTGAAAGAAAAATGTGAAAGAAACCTTAAGTGGTTTACATAATGATATTTATCCAGTTTCATGAACAAACCTTACACAATATTTCAACAACCGAATGTGAATATCTAGTTCGGGTTGATCTTTTTCTTGATGGTGTCGATGAGACTGCGTGTCGTCTCGTCCGACTCGTACTCATCCGAAATCTTCTGGACGCCGTGGATGATGGTAGAGTGATCTCTGCCGCCGAGCAGCGCACCGATGGAATCTAACGGTGTGTCGGTCATATTCTTACATAAATACATGGCAATCTGGCGCGGCCTTGCGATGTCTTTGCTCCGGTTCTTGGAGATCATCTGATCTAAGGAGATCTGGAAATGCTCCGATACGACCTCGATGATAAGCTGAGGCGTAATCTCCTTCGGCTTATCCGGAGTGATGATATTCTGAAGCTCCTTCTGGGCAATCTCCATTGTAATGTCCGTTTTCTCAAGGTTGGACCGGAAACTCCAAGAAAACCTACCGGATACAAGATTGCTGGAAGAACCTGCCGGAGCAGCAATATTTCTACACCTCCGCCTTTACGGAATCCCTTCTGGCACACCGCGAACGCAGTGCTGCTCCTAAGGGACATAAAAAAGGCCTGCTGATAAAAGCGTATGCCCCCTGCATCGACAGTGACCACTGTCTGGGCATCTGCGGAAACCAGCCGATCCTCGGAAACTGGAATCCGGACAAGGCCGTACTTATGAGTGATGCCAACTTCCCTGAATGGCAAATAGAGGCAGATGCCTCCAAAATCCATTTTCCGTTGGAATACAAATTCATTCTATACAACAAGAAAGAACGCCGCGCCGTATGCTGGGAAAACAATCCGAACCGGTATATGGCGGACCCGCAAAGCGGTGCAAACGAGACACTGGTTATCGGTGACCGTTATGTATATTTCAACCTTCCCGTCTGGAAAGGTTCGGGTGTTGCCGTACCCGTATTCTCACTCCGTTCCGAGAAAAGTTTCGGTGTAGGCGATTTCGGCGATTTAAAACGCATGATCGACTGGGCCGTCAGCACCCGGCAGAAAGCCGTACAGATTCTGCCGATCAACGACACCACCATGACACATACGTGGACAGACTCCTATCCTTATAACAGCATCTCCATCTATGCTTTCCACCCGATGTACACAGACTTGAAACAACTGGGTGCATTGAAAGACAAGAAACTTATGGCTACGTTCAACAAACGTCAGAAAGAACTGAATGCCCTGCCCTCCGTCGATTATGAGGCAGTCAACAAAACCAAATGGGAATACTTCCACCTCATCTTCAAGCAAGAGGGAGAGAAGGTGCTGGCCTCGGCAGCCTTCCATGAGTTTTTCGAGTCGAACAAGGAATGGTTACAACCGTATGCCGTTTTCAGCTATCTGCGTGACGCCTATAAAACGCCCAACTTCCGCGAGTGGCCGAAGTACAGCAGCTACGACATCCAAGAGATAGAGAAACTCTGCCAGCCGGAATCGGCGGATTATCCGCATATCGCCATCTATTATTACATCCAGTTCAACCTGCACCGGCAGCTACTCGCCGCCACTGAACACGCACGCGCCAACGGCGTCGTACTGAAAGGCGACATCCCCATCGGCATCAGTCGCAACAGCGTAGAAGCATGGACAGAACCCCATTATTTCAACCTGAACGGACAAGCCGGCGCACCACCCGACGATTTCTCGGTGAATGGACAAAACTGGGGCTTCCCCACCTATAACTGGGATGTCATGGAAAAAGACGGTTATGCATGGTGGATGAAGCGCTTCCGCAAAATGGCGGAATACTTCGACGCCTATCGCATCGACCACATCCTCGGCTTCTTCCGCATCTGGGAAATCCCGATGCACGCCGTACATGGCCTGCTGGGGCAGTTTGTACCCGCCCTACCCATGACACGTGAAGAGATAGAAAGCTACGGACTCCCCTTCCGCGATGAGTTCCTGAAACCGTATATACACGAATATTTCCTCGGACAGATGTTCGGTCCGCACACCGACTACGTGAAGCAAACCTTCATCGAACCGACGGACACGTGGGAAATCTACCGGATGCGTCCGGAGTTTGACACTCAACGCAAGGTAGAAGCCTACTTTGCCGGCAAGACGGACGAAGACAGCATTTGGGTGCGCGACGGTTTGTATGCGCTCATCAGCGACGTACTGTTTGTACCCGACCGCCACGACCCGTACAAATATCATCCCCGTATCGGTGTGCAGCACGACTATGTGTACCGTTCCCTGAATGATTGGGAAAAATCGGCCTTCAACCGCCTGTACGACCACTACTACTACCACCGCCACAACGAGTTCTGGCGCGAGCAAGCCATGAACAAGCTGCCTCAACTGACACAGTCCACCCGAATGTTGGTATGCGGTGAGGACTTGGGTATGATTCCCGATTGCGTGGCATGGGTGATGAACGATCTGCGTATCCTCTCACTGGAGATACAGCGCATGCCCAAAGACCCCGCACAGGAGTTCGGGCATCCGGAGTGGTATCCATACCGCTCAGTCTGCACCATATCCACCCACGACATGTCCACACTGCGCGGCTGGTGGGAAGAAGACTTTCAGCAAACGCAACGTTACTACAACACGATGCTCGGACACTATGGCGCTGCCCCCGCAACTGCCACTCCCGAGCTTTGCGAAGAGGTGGTGCGCAAGCATCTGCAAAGCAACTCCATACTCGCCATCCTCTCCCTGCAAGACTGGATGTCCATGGACGGCAAATGGCGCAACCCCAACGCACAGGAAGAGCGCATTAATGTGCCAGCCAACCCACGTCACTACTGGCGCTGGCGCATGCACCTGACGCTGGAGCAACTGATGAAAGCCGAAAGCCTGAATGAAAAGATAAAAGAACTTATCGCACAAAACGGACGATAAGACAAGTGCATTTAAGCTGATAATTAATAAGAAAGCGGTGGAAAACTTTTGAGAAGTCTCCACCGCTTTCCTGTTAATTGTATTCTCCAAGATGCAATATTCTGTTATTTTTGTATTTTAGAGAATACAAAACTCCACCGCTTTTGTATTTTATAAAAAACAAGACACAGCAACAATTGGCCGGTGTGGAAAAAGGCTACCTGGCATTGGATAATATCGAAGTGGGCTTCCGTAATGAAATTCCGCTATGGTTATTCGGATTGACGTACTAAATTGAGAGCTTACAAAGCCAAATCATATAAAAAATTTCCCCGCGTTTCACAACGCAGGGAAAACAAACAAACAAATACAAACAGTATAGCATGGAAACGGAACACTTTCCAACTGTTTTCCATGCAAACTGGATGTTTCCATATATTTCCGGCAAGCGGCTCCGCCGCATTACCATAGTTATTTATAGTCGTCCCATCCGGTAACGTCTGCGCCAAATGTAACGCCTTCCTTGATGATAATGTTCTTGTTTATGCTGTCATAATAATCATTATTCGCACTCAAGTTACCATTGATAGTACCACCATTAATGACAAGATTACCGTTCTTCTTACCGCTATCACCGTCAAACTCTACGCGGCCATTAATGACGCTTTGGCCATTGACAGTGACCGTTACCCCTCCCGGATAAGGCTTGTAGGAGTAAACATCGAACGCACATTGTCCTGCTGCAGCAGTAATGGTAGAGTTTGAAATCGTACAGCTTCCGTTATTATTGGAGATAACATACTTACAAGAACTTCCGCCAATCAGTTTGACTTTGTCCAGTGTCAGATGACAGTAATTCTGTATAAGCATCCTGCCTGACGCCACCTCTTTGGGCTGAACAGTACCATTCCTGAAAGTAACAAAAGCATCTTTTTCAAGATGGAAGTATTGGTTCTGGTATCCGGTAGAACCAAATAACGGATCATTGGTAAGATTCCATGCATGTTGGTTCAAGTCTATCTCAACCGTAGCCCGGCTACCGTTTTTACCATAGAAGATGCCCAGTCCCGGACCCTCATAGTCCTTCAGAAGTTTGACTTTCACATTGGCCCCGGCAGACAGATGGCCGAGCAGACTCGGATCGGAGAATGTACCGCCACTGACGTTGATAGCCGGTGTGTAGCCGGCATTGCCCGTAGAAACAAGCGCATTAGCCTCTGCTGTCAGTGTACCGCCTTTGATGTTCACGACACAATCGCCATATTTGGCAGCTACATTGATTGCCGCACTTTCCATATTGCCGGTACCGTCGCCCCAATCTCCGGTATCGCCTGTACCCTTACTGGTGATCAAAGCTGTGCCTTCAACATTCAGTGTACCGCGGTTGATGCATATACCACCGCCTACACCATACACCTTACCGCCACTGATGGTGGTTGTGCCGGATTGCGGCAAGTACACTGCATAATCGGAAGTAGAAATCAGCTCACCGCCTTCAATCCTGATTACACTATTTTGCGTTTTGTACTTACCATTACCTAACACCGCAGACCAGCCTGCTTCGATCTTACCGCCGGTTATGGTGAAATCGCCACCTTCATAAACAGCCACACCATACTGCCCATTATTTGTAGCATTTTCTCTGGCGGCATAAATAGTGCCGCCCTGCATAATCATAGCCGCATTTTCACCTATAATACGGATCAAGCCTGCACCATAAGCGCCGCCTGTATAATCCTTATTTGCAACAATCCGGCCGTTTCCCTTGCTGTCTTTCAGTGTCAGCTTTCCATATACCGCAATTCCGTCTACTCCCCGATTGGCTGCTGTAATGGTGTTGCCGTTCAGATCTAAGGTAGCCGCTGTACCGGCAGGAATCTCAATGCTTCTACCTGCTATGTCAACATCTTCTTTCAACTGATATACGCCGCCTTCAGCCATAGCCTCTTTGAGGTTCTCCGCTTCCAAAGACACCTTTTCAAAGCCTTGCGGCAAGGTGGCGGGAAGCTGTGCCTGATTTGAAGCATAAATATATGTAATGCCGGTGTTTTCGGTGCTCTTTAGAATTGTAGTAATCACACCCTTACCAAACACCTTTACATTACCGGCATTCACTGTCAGTTTGCTAACAGTCACCCCGTCATTGATTACCAACGTATTTTCGGCAGTACCGGCTTCTATCTCATCATACTTCGTTCCATTCAGATAGACGGTTGTCTGCTTTGCGTCAATGACCAGTTTTTTGGTTTGCGGAGCTATGATAGTAAGTTCTTTCGGAGGATTTGAATTTCCTGCATCATTGGTATAATTAATCGTCACCGTCTTATTCGTTGTTTCCGGCAATGTAATGGAAACAGCCTTATCCGTTGCCGTATATTTAGGTAACTCAATGGTTGCATCTTGCGCCGGAGCAGTTGTAACAACTACATTATCACAAGTTTTCAACGCATCGGCTACGTCTGCAATATTAGCTACTTCCACAATCTTCTTATCCAAATCACCTGTGAACGCCGGTTCTAAGGTTGCGACAAACTGGCCCGACACAGTCAGCATGCTGCCTGTCACATTCGTCTTGTAGTTACGCTGAACAGGAATATTACTCAATTCCTTATCGGTAATCTTCTCTCCAGCGGCATTATTCATTGTCAACACCATATTCGTCAGCAATTGTCCCTCTTTCGGAGCAAAAAGATAATCCATGGTCAGTGCACCATCACCATCTACAACAGCAGCATTTTCGTTGTAAGAAAGTGCGGCCAAATCACCTGTCACTGCGCCTGTATGAGCATTAAAGCCCTTATATACCCCTTTGAACGCCAACGATGCAGTGGCAGGAATAAGCGCCGTTCTATCTGTGGGAATACTCCCAAGGTCTGTGGTCTTAATATTCAACTGACCAAAGGGGCGGGTCAATTCCACTGCCTCATTGAAGGCTCCGGTCACCAACTTACTCAGCAATACGCCCGTAAAGGCATCGCGAGAGTCATCGTTTCCGGCATAATTTCCGAGAAGAGAAATATTCTGTAAACCATTGGCAGTCTGGTAATGTCTGTCGGCCTTAATGTCTCCCTCTCCGGAAACATCCGCCCAGAACACAAAGTCATAGGTTTGTGAAGTTACCAGCCTCACGTTGAAGGTCGCAGTTTTATTACCCGCCACAGGCACCACCTGACGCTCACCATAAAGTTTGTCACCCAAATAAATCTCCATGATACAACGGTTCACCTGTGTACCGTCGCCCGCCGCGCGGGTAGAAGGAGCATTAGCACCCGGCAACTGCACACTGAAAGATACAGCGGTCTCGTTGCCACTTCCACCATTCACCAACTCGTCATTCTGACAGGCTGTGAAAGCCAACAGGATAAGACCCGCCAGCAGTAAAAAACTCTTTTTCATATTAATAATGTTTTAGAATAGAAAGACATTCCTAAAATCTCGTACCGTTAATAGTCAGCGAAGGCTGGGTTTCCTCGTATCGTATTCCTCCCAGCAGCCCCATATATTCTGTTTTATCGATCGTCTTACCATTAAAGGTTGAACTTTGAATATAGCTGAACGGCATATCGATAACCAAAGACTGACCTTTCACACCTTGCAATGTACCTACACAAATGCTGCTCTTACGATGCTCCTCACCGATATTCGTATTAGCCGGAGCTTCTACTTTGGTATTGATGATGAAATTTCCGCTTACTTCATTGGCAGCCGCCACTGAACCGATATAACCTAAAATACCGCCACACTGACCATACTCCTGATTCTCGGTATCTACCTTAATCGTCGAACCTTTCACAGTACATTTTCTGATGCTGATACCATTCTCAGCCTGGAAACCGGCTATGCCACCCACTTTATTGATACCCTGCACGATACTATTTTCGAGTGTACAATTCTCTACCACGTTCGTACCATAGGCACGACCGATAAATCCGCCGGCATAAGCATTGTTACTGCCATCATTAACTGCTGTAATATTCGCATTCTTCAGAGTAAGGTTCTTGACAGTCACACGAATGGCATTAGGTAACAAGCCTGCATATTGCTTGTTCGACAAAGTATAATTGGCAATGGTATGATTATTTCCGTTGAAAGTACAATTACTTATACTTTCAAACGAAGTGCTCAATGTGATATTATGGCTACCCATATCCAAATCGCGGACAAGCACCACTTCCACACCCTTTCCATCGGCTCCGCTTTGAATAAAGCCGGCCAACACATCCGGATCACCTATGTAAATCTTACCGTCATCAGCAACGGTTCCTACGGAAGCATAACTGTGTCCACTCCATTTATGGCTTGGCAACACTGTTGCACCCGTTGCACATCCGTCAAGATTTATCGAGCCATCATCAACCACTTCATTGCGCCAAGCATTGGCATTGAAATCTACCACATGCGGCAAACGTGGCGTCCGGGTTTCACGGAACTTTGTATTATTCTTCAATATCAGTTTATTATAATAAGGAGAGCGCATGCTTACACCATACTGATAGTTGGTGTCTGTCTGTGGAGCATTATCACTCACTACATCACAGTTATCTAATGTTATTGTATTGTTACGCACATACTTCACTGACGCTACATCATTACTATTATAGCCATTCAACACAACAGTGGCAAATACTTCCGTAGGACCAAAAAAACAGTTACGCCCTATCAGCTTAGAATTCTTCACATTAAAAACAGAGCCGGCATTTGCAGTAGACCAAATATTGAAAGCAGCACGCCCGTCAAGAATGGAGTTATCCACATTGATATTCAACGATACATTATGCAATGTATTAATAGCATAGTACACTCCTTCAAAAACACAATCGTTTACAGTCAGGTTTGTCACAGCCGTTCCATCATACGCTTTATTACTATTACGTCCTACTGTAATCGCTCTCGAATAAGAAGAGTTTTTAAAATTATCGCTCTTCTCGCTCGTATAATCATAATCCTGCGACTTATCCACATTCAACTTCGTGGCTCCAAAGCCAATATAGGAATTCTCCAGTAAAGCTGTAATCACATTACCGGTACCGCCGTTCTGAATGTTGAAACCAGACTGTTCAGACTTACCGGAAGTCAGCAATAAAGAACTGTTACGGACAGTAATTTTCTGATTGGTTCCTAATACTTTCACCAATGAATATTCATTGGTAGAAGATACTGTCAAGTTATCAAATGTAACATTGGCAGCTCCGTCGATTATCTCGATAGGAGATACGGCAGCCTGATCTACATGTATTTTCAGGTTGGAGATGGTGGCGTTAGCAGCAATTTTCATTGGTTTCCCTACGGTTGCCGAAGAATTGGCAGATACTTTGGCCGCATCGAATGTAGCTTCACGTTCAATCAAAATGCCGGTATACCCTGAAATAGCATCGGTTATCAAGTTATCATAACTTTGTTGATTATCAAGGCAGCGGATGATAGTTCCTTTCCAACCCGTCTCCTTCGTCACAGCAGCAGTTATCTTTCCATAAAGCTTGACATTACCTTTCTTCAACGTCAGTGTTCCGATAGTAACACCACTTTCCACAATCAAGGTATTCTCCGCCGTAGCAGCCTCAACTGCTGTATAAGACTGTCCATTCAATGTTACGGTAGACTTTTCCGCCTTAATAATTACCTTACTGGCAGAAGGGGTCGTTATTTTCAATTCCTTAGGAGCATTTTTGCTCTCTTCACCGCCTTCCGATGAATAATTAATAGTAATATCCTGAGCTGTTTCAGGCAATGTTATGGACACCGCTACATCTTCTTCCTCATATTTAGGTAATGAAATGGTTTCCGCCTGCGTCGGAGGTGTCGTAACGACAACGTTAGTATTGGTTTTCAAGGCTTCAGTGACTTCACTTACGAGCGCTACTTCTTTCACTTTCTCACTTAAATCCGGCAAAGTAAACGTAGGCTTTACTGTTACCTTAACCGTACCGTCAACCGTCAGCAAATTGCCCGTTACATTCGTCTTATAATTGCGCTGAACAGGTATAGTATTCAAATCTTTCGTAGTAATCAGCTTACCGGCAGCATTGTTTACGGCAAGTGTCATATTTACCAAATGTTGCTCGCCTACAGCCTTCGGTGCAAAAAGATAATCCACAGTCAGATTACCGGTAGCATCCACCACATCTGCCGCTTTTTTGTAAGCCAAAGTCATCGGTTCGCCAATCAAATCCCCCGTAGCAGCATTAAAGCCGGTATAAAGGTTCTTGAACGACAAGGTAGCAGTTGTCGGAGTCAATGCCTCTCTTTGATTTTCAGGAATCAAAGCCAAATCTTCCGTCTTGATATTCAACTGTCCGAACGGACGAGTCAACTCCACACTTTCAGAAAAAGCATTTGTAACCAGCTTCTCCAGACTAGCAGAGAAAGCATCACGCGTATCATCCTTGCTACTCCCATTGTAAGTGCCTATCATAGCTATGTTACGAAGGTCAGCAGTGTTGTAATGCAAATCGGTTTTAATATCCTCACCTTCAGCAGACGCCACATGGTCTGCCCAGAATACGAAGTTATACGTTTGTGACGTAACCAGACGGACATCGAATTTAGCTGTCAGCCCATCCGCCTGAACGGCACTGACTTCACGCTTATACAATTCGTCATTCAGATAGATTTCCATGATGCAACGGTTCACCTGCACACCGTCACCGGCAGCGCGGGTGACAGCAGAATGGCCGTCATCCGGCAACTGTACACTGAAAGAAGCAGCCACTTCGCCGTTTCTTCCACCATTCACCAGCTCGTCACTCTGACAGGCTGTGAAAACCAACAGGATAAGACCTGCCAGTAGTGAGAAATACTTTTTCATATTAGTTTTGTTTGAGTGAGACATATATTATTTTTTTGAATAAGAAAATTAAGGAACCACCACGTTTATCTCTCCGTCAAAACCGGGGTCAATACCGATGCCGGGAGCAAATTCACGAGTAAGGAACTCATCGCGCACCATGGTTATCTTGTTCCGCTTGAGAGGCACTTCCACCCCGGTGACGCGATTCACCTCCTGTCCCTCCTCGTTGTAAATGATCATTTCTAAGGTGACGGAAGATTCTTCGCCGTTCACCAGCACGTAGTCGAAAGCCAGACAGGCTTCATTGTCTGAAAGGACGAGAAGATTGGAAGTGAACTTTATGCCCATAACCGCCTCATTGGGGCGGTTGGAGACAACATTAAAGCCTACGGGGAAATATCCGGTATAAAGCACCTGCACCGTAAAATCATCTATGGCTGCGTCCCGGATACTTTTCGTTTGCTCCAGCTTGTTGAGGTACTTGACAATGTCGGTGGTAATCAACTCCACCTTTGCCAACGGACGCTCCAGTTGCATCTCCTCGCGGTGTCCGGCTTCCGATTGGCAGCGATAGGGTGAAAGGTCAAGGGCAGCCTGCCCGCAGAACACATCCTTATAGTCGGTTCCGCCCGTATAGTCTCCTTTCAGTTTGACGGCAGAGAAATCGGAGGTAGTATAAAAACAGTCGTCGGCAACATTGCCGGAAACTCCGGAAGCAAGCACAAAGTCGCGCCATGCCACCACCCGGTAGTTGCGCGCATGAAGGTCACATTCCAAAGTCACATCCTCCGTATCTCCCTCATCACAAATGAGTTGGCGGCGAAATTGCAGGCTTTGGTCGAACTTATCATCGGCATAGACTTCCACAATGTAACGCACCTTGTATTCACGAGGGTCGGCGGCGCGGGTGGAGAATTCCGGAACATCGAACGGGGTCATGTCCGCACCGGGCAACAGGACTATTTCGGTATGCACAATCGTAGGGTCTACTCCGCCGTCCTCCGGCAATTCGCGCACGCTGCATCCTCCCAGCAGGGATATGGACAACAAGCTGCAGACAGCTATCAACAGTTTTTTCATCGCCGGCCTCCTTTCCAATCAATGCGGTAGCCCAACGAGATGCCTACGTGGTCTATGCCGAAAAAATTCCTATGGCGCGTATCCACATAAGCGCCGTTGGGAATGTTGAAGAAACGGTCATAATCCAGATAAGCATACCCCGCTCCCAACGAAAACTCCACACACCAGCGCCCGCCCTTTCCAAGCGGGAGACGGTAGCCGGCAGCAAGTCCCACATTCAGCAACGGGGCACCCGTATCACTGTTCTGATAGCGGTAGGTATTGTTCTTAAGGGCATAATTATAAGAGGCCACCCCGACATGCACACCGGTGAAGAGTCCGTCCACTTGTCTGAACCAGTAACGCACTTCGGGCTGCACGCAGAAAGTGCAGAACTTGCGGAAAGAAGTAAGATAATCGACAGAAGAGTAATAAAAAGGTAAAAGGACAGAAACAGCAGGCGAGATGTCATATTCCACCGCTGCGTTCATAATTGCCATTCCCCACGCCGCCACATTCGTTTTCAGCAGCAATGAATGGTTATTGCGCCCGGTGCGTGAGTCCGGATTGAATATTCGCTTGGCATGGTGCGGGGTATTTTCCCCATTACCCGCTTTCGCATACACGCCATTCGGAGTCATGAAAAGTACGCACAATAGAACCAACAATATTCTTATTTGCATAAACGTCTTATAAACTTCTATCTGCACAGGCAGACCGGAAGCATGCGTCCTCCAAACTCCGAAAAGGACCGGTTAGAAACAGAAACGTGGAGCTGCGTGCTGTTTCTAAATGGAGGCCCTAGGAATAGCCCTTTAACGAAAACAGACAGCAGTCCCACGCTATAAACGTGAGAATCCACTGTGCTGTCCTTCGCTAAATAATGAAAATTTCCTAGGTTTCCATTTAGAGGACAAAGCACAACGCTTCTAATTATATTTTATTAAAAAAAACAAGCCACAGTCGCCACCGAACTTCAATGCAAAGTTATAGAAATATAATTAGAATAAAAATTTTCACGTCCTTTTTTCTTGAAAAGTACAAAAATCGCGTTCCAAGACTTGTAGAACAAAGATATTATCCATAAGTTTGCATGAAAGACTATTATCTTTTCATTATGAGCAGTTATATATTTTTGGATCGGATACGTTTCTTCGCCCATCATGGCGTGGGCCGACAAGAGACCTTAGTCGGCAATGAGTTCGTCGTCAGTTTGCGACTGAAAGTAGACATCGAGCATGCCATGCAGAGTGATGATGTAACAGACACCGTAAGCTATGCGGAAGTATATGAAACTGTGAAGAAGGAGATGGAAATTCCCTCCAAGCTGTTGGAGCACGTCGGAGGACGTATTGTGAAACGGTTGTTCGGAGACTTTCCCCCAATAGAGGACATCGAACTGAAACTGTCAAAACGCAATCCGCCAATGGGAGCGGACATAGAAGCGGCAGGAATAGAGATTCATACTTCCAGGCAGCAGCAGTGAATGAAACGGTAGCAATATTATACGGGCATTCCGTTTCCTTTACAAAACGAGTTTTTTCAAAAGACGATCGCATACATAGCCTATCTCAGTCCCATACAAAGACTGTCTCAGTATAGGACTAAGGTAGCCTCTGTATGGGACTGAGATAGGCTGTTATATTACATCTTGATAATCATGAGATTGCAAAGCACCGCATTCTCATTAATAAATATCAACATTATTTTCTTTTCTTCCTCTTCTTTGCCGACTCAACGGCTTCGGCAACGACCGGTTTATTCTCGAAGCGCTTGGCATAGTTGCTGTAATCGGGAACGGTACGCTCGTAAGTAGGATCAAGAAAGAGAGGGCTCGAAATGATGTGGTCGGCCGTACTGCGATTGCAGCAGAAAACAATATTCTCCACACCTGCCAGACGTGTCAAGGCTTTGACATCCGTATCGTGCGGCTGCAAGGTCATGGGATCTGTAAAGAAGAAGAGATAATCTATTTCCCCATCCACAATGCGCGAACCCATCTGCTGGTCGCCGCCCAAAGGGCCGGATTTAAGAATTGTGAAATCCCATTCGACATCGGGATGCTTCTCCTTCAGCGCTTCCAGAATAAGTGTTCCCGTAGTGCCCGTACAGTAGAATTTATGTCCCATAAGCAACTCCGAATTCCAAAGCGCCCACTCTATGAGGTCTTTCTTCATGGCATCATGCGCCACCAACCCGATCTTCCTTACCAATTTGTCCATAAAACAATAACTTTTAATGATACAATAATTTTAGAAAAAGAGAACAGTTCTTACAAGCGGGAAAAGAACTTCTTCCCATGTAAATAAAACTGCACCAAGATACTGCTTTTTGTCCGTTCGGGAATAACCGGAAGGGATGTTTTTTTCAGATTCTCTTCACGATCAGCCGCAAACAGGGGGCGGAGTGAATGAAAAGCGCGGCGTGCACGAAGCACCGCCCACATATTGGCAAACTGGCCTTTCAACAGGAAACTCAGGGCAGCCACACAATCGAGCACCGCCCGCACACGCATCACATAGCCCAGTTCTTCTTCCGGCAGATTCTTATACAACATTACAAGATTGTTGCGGAAATTGAGAAAAGTCTTATGGGGGTTCTCCTTCTTCAGGGTGGCGCCCCCCACATGGTAGACGGTGCTTTGGGGTACACAAACCAGCATCCGCCCGCGGGCACGAAGCCGCCAACACAGGTCGATCTCTTCCATGTGGGCAAAAAAACGTCCGTCCAGTCCGCCGGCATCCTGATAGTCCTTCAGGCGTATGAACAAGGCAGCTCCCGTAGCCCAGAACACCGGAACAACGGTGTCATACTGCCCGTTGTCCTCCTCCACCACTCCCATTATCCGCCCGCGGCAGAAAGGATAGCCGTAACGGTCTATGAACCCGCCGGCGGCGCCTGCATATTCAAACCGTTCCTTGTACCGCCAACTCCGGATTTTGGGCTGGCACGCCGCAACCTCCGGATGGGCATCCATATAGTCCACCAGCGGCGCAAGCCAATGCCCGGTAACCTCCACATCGGAGTTCAGCAGCACCACATATTCGGCAGACACCTGCTGCAAAGCAAGGTTATAGCCGTCGGCAAAGCC
>OGXO01001242.1_pt1 | contig 14182 bp, 8 predicted proteins | sample 1576321 | NCBI WGS metagenome assembly OGXO01 (sample SAMEA3541568, study PRJEB24748) | human gut metagenome | biome: human gut; feature: human-associated habitat; material: faeces | place: China | collected 2012 | reverse complement strand
GTATTTGGAACGGTATACAAGATTACTTACCAATATGACGGTGATTTAAAACCGGAAATAGAAGCTGAACTGAAACGCTTCGATCAATCTCTGTCTCCATTTAACGACAGTTCAGTTATCAGTCGCGTCAACCGCAACGAGGAATTAGTTACCGATAGTTTCTTTCAGAAATGCTTCAACCGCTCGATGGAAATTTCCCGCGAGACAAACGGTGCTTTCGACATCACAGTAGCCCCCCTTGCCAATGCTTGGGGATTCGGTTTCAAAAAAGGCACTTTTCCTGATTCAATCATGATAGATAGCCTGTTGCAAATCACCGGATATGAAAAGGTGAAAATGGACAACGGCAAAGTCATTAAGCAGGATTCCCGTACCATGCTAAGTTGTAGTGCCGTTGCCAAAGGGTATTCGGTAGACGTAGTTGCACAACTGCTCGACCGTAAAGGCATAAAAAACTATATGGTAGATATAGGCGGTGAGGTGGTTGTGAAAGGCAAAAACCCCTCCAAAGGCTTATGGCGCATCGGAATCAATAAGCCCGTCGACGATTCACTGGCCGTAAACCAAGACTTACAAACAATACTTGAAATTTCGGATTTAGGCTTGGCTACTTCCGGAAACTACCGCAACTATTATTACAAAGACGGAAAGAAATATGCTCATACCATCGACCCGAGAACGGGTTATCCGGTACAGCACAGCATCTTGTCTTCCACCGTAATCGCTAAAGACTGTATGACTGCCGACGCCCTGGCTACCGCCTTCATGGTGATGGGACTGGAAGAAGCGGAAGCCTTCTGCAAAGCGAACCCGGAGATTGACGCCTACTTTATTTATAGCGGAGAAAACGGAGAGTTCAATACTTTCTACACGGAAGGAATGAAAAAATACATAGCGAAATAAGATCCGCTTCTTTTCTTTCATTCTCTTCACATGAGGATAAGTCTCAAGCTATCAACCATTTCGTGTGATTACTCAAAGAAATATGCTTCTTCACATCCTTCACAGTCATTACCGTGAAGGATGTGCCGCATCTCTGGATACGCCATAATAACCGGGAGCAGGCACATACATCGGCTGATTGCGCAAACCGATATTCACCAGTTTTCCTTCTCCACGCAAACGTACCAAATGCGTTTTAGCCGTAGTACGTGCCAAACCACACACTTCCTGAAAATCACGGCGGGTCATCATCTGATGTTCGGCAAAATATTCTTTCAACAGCATATCAATCTCCACCTCTGACACCTTCTCCGAATGACGGACATACTTGGACTGACTGGCGCGAACACCCACAAAATGTCCTTTCAGATTACTGTCAGGGCGAAATCGGACAGTTTTGAAAGCCACCTTATTAGTCTTATGCGGAGTGCTGCGAGTCACTTTCCCCGTAGCCTCCAAAGTGGGATAAAAATAACCGATCCCCTCGATATGCACTTCTTTTCCCTCACGCAACGACTCGCCAAGAATCTTCGATAAGTTATCAAGCACATTCTTTACATCACCCACAGTCAACGAACTGTAGTCATGAATCTTGTAACAAAGAGTATCCGTATCCACCTTTCCATTCATAAAGATACGCGGATGCAACGCTGCTGCTTCTTCCGAAGAAGCATTAGGATTTTCATACCAATCAAACACAATAGCCATTACTTCTTATCAATTTAAATGTGTAACTTCATCATAGGACAACTTTAATCGGCTATTCGGACGACTGGAATCGGCTGTTCAGTCAACTATTGTCAGCCAACCGGACAACTCCAGTCGGCTTTTCCTAAACAAGCACTAAAGATACGATAAAGTAACGACTTATCCGCATAAGAAAGCTTGTTTTTCATTTCAGGAGAAAATAAACTTTTTCTTAGTTAAATACTTGCAAACCCCATATCTCATGTTATACCTTAGCAGCATCAACCGGTCGAAAAAACAACATTTATTCATTTAAAAAACAAGAAAAATATGAAGACATTAGAATATAATTCGAAACGTTTGGCAAAAAGAATACGGGTATTGATGAAAGAATCGTCAAACGTCATCGTTTCACCGAATACGCCAAAGAACGAACAACCAATGCAGGATATGCATAAGCAGGAAATACATAGACAAGAAGTACATAAACAGCCCGTCCTTCTGACACAACAAGTGATTGACTTTTTGAAAGTTCGGTATGACTTCCGCTACAACTTGCTTACCGAAGAAACCGAATTCCGCCCATCCGGTCAACGAGACATCTCTTTCTGTCGTATAGACAAGCGGGAACTGAATACTTTCTGCCTGGAAGCCCACAAAGAAGGAATCAATTGCTGGGATAAGGACCTTCAAAGGTACATCTACTCTACCCTAGTGGAAAGCTACCATCCTTTCCGGCTTTATATGAACGAACTACCTATATGGGACGGAACGGACCGGTTAAAGCCCTTAGCAAAGCGAGTATCCGACATTCCTATATGGATAAAAAGCTTTCACACCTGGATGCTCGGACTTGCTGCCCAATGGCTGGGAGTGAATCAAACACAAGCAAACAGCGTAGCCCCGATACTTATCAGCGAAGAACAGGGACGCCATAAATCTACTTTCTGCCGCATGCTGATGCCGCCACAACTAACCCGTTATTATTCGGATAATCTGAAACTAACCGCACAAGGCAATCCCGAACGTCTCCTTGCCGAGATGGGATTACTAAACATGGACGAATTTGATAAATTCGGAGCACAAAAGATGCCATTACTGAAAAATCTGATGCAAATGTCCAGCCTCAACATCTGCAAAGCCTATCAGAAAAATTTCCGGCCGCTACCTCGTATCGCCTCTTTCATAGGAACCAGTAACCGCACCGACCTGCTTCACGACCCGACAGGCAGCCGCAGATTCTTTTGTATTGAAGCAGAGCATGACATTGACTGTACCGGAATTGAACATTCACAAATCTATGCCCAACTGAAAGAAGAACTGCTTGCGGGTGCCCGTCACTGGTTCAGCAAGGAGGAAGAACATGCTTTGCAACGTCATAACAGCGCATACTATCATGTTAACCCCATAGAAGATATTGTCCGTAACACATACGCACCTGCCACGTTGGATGAACCGGATTGTTTGTCGCTCTCCGTCGCTATCATTCATCAGGAATTGAAAAAGAGGTTTCCGGCTGTACTGCGTAACTGTACTCCTATCCAATTGGCGCAAGTGCTGACCGCAGCAGGTATCAGCCGACAGCATACAAGATTGGGGAATGTGTATCTGGTGAAGAGGGTGAAGGGTGTGAAGAGTGAAAATAGTATCATTTATTCACAGGATATATCTATAAATCAGGAGCTTAGTATAATGTGAAAAATGTGAAGAAAGAATACATAAATATAATCAAAAAGCACCAAGGATAGCTGGGACATTTTGAAATAGAGAAAGTGTACAAAGTTTATTTGTCACTTTCTCTATTCCTTTATACTATTAATACATAAAGACTATGAATTAAATATTTAAGTCAGCTTTATACAATGAGAGGCCATCTTCGTTACTCTCACGGAAGTACACAGCACTACCATCGTTAGAGACTGTATAATAACCATTTTTTCTATATGGCAAATCAAACTTTTTGATTGGATTTAACTCCCAGTCAAATACAAATATAGCCTCGCTAAATTGTCTCAGTTCTTCATCTTTTTCGTTAAAAAATCCTCGAACCGAGCATATAATATATTTGTCATTAGTTTGCATAGTCTCAATTTCTATCTGCCTGTTATTTATTGTACTAAGCGATGTAGACATTTCATCTCTTGACTCAACGCGCTGCATCTCTGTGTATCTTTTTTCGTTTACTACATTTCCACTCTTAATATCAAACGTATATAATATGAATTGATGACATACAGAAAAGGCTGCCATATCATTACCCTTTATTGCAATACAGCCATCAGCATAAGCACATTTTATTAGATCATTTGCAGGCAGTTCCATACCTTTAGCTTTTTCAAGATCAAAACTTCCATAATTTATTGTTTCATAAGAGTTCGCTTCCTCATTATTGAATATGGTAACTGATTTCTTATTAAACTCATTTATTTCTGTTTGTTCAGATTCCGATAAAGCCGGTATTATAGTTGCAAGAACAGAACCATTAGGAAGTTTGACCATTCGGCGCACCCAAATACTATCCGGGGCTATTGTCACAGAAAATGTTCGTTCGCCCATAGGCACATTAGCTATTATTTCTTTTTTAGCAAAAGTCTTTATCATATTGGGATATGCATAAAGTTGAACGGAATCACCTATTATTTGAAAGTCTTCTAATCCAATTAATTCATTGGCCGCTCTTCCTTTCGATGCAATGATAGATAATTTCTCCCCAGTATTTAAATTATAACAGGATCCGAAGTCATCATCATCTTCTCCTCTTCTGACAAACCACAGTATAGAGTCATCAATCATGCAGCCACCGATTTCCAGAATATCAAATTTATTAAAAGGGGTGAATTCCAATTCTTCGGTAATGGGGAAATCCGTATCTATATTGGAGATAGGGGCAGCCTGATTCTTGACAGCACTATTACAACTAAAAAAAGAAAGACTAGTCAAAAATAATAAAAATAGAGTATTTGTTTTCATAAGTGTATGTTTTTAAATAAACAATGAGAATTATTTGCAAAATTAATTATTATTTCTAATTTTGCACAATATACATATTTTTTTATCACAAACAAAAAAGTTATGAAAACTACAACAAAAAAAAGTCTAAGACATTTCTTATTTGTCTGTTTTGGCTTAACAGTTGCGACAATTACATTTGGGAGGTCTACCCCTCCTTCTCCTCCAGGAAGTCCAGGAAGACCCAGTGCTTGTGACATAGAGGCTGATTGGTGTAATTTAAGATATAAAAAACCCAGAAGCGATGGAGGGGCGCGAATAGAACTTTATCGTATCGAATATACTAATCCAGAAATACTCCATTGGCAACTTGAAAAGACAGATAAACCCCAATTTTCCTATGATGATATAGAACAATCTCGTGTAGATAATAGGGTTGGACTAAAGCCAGTAATCTTTCGTGTCTTTGCTAAAAATGTAGCAGGTATAGGCAAACCATCTATAAATTCTGATCCTATAACATTTAGAAGTCCATTCTAATTGCAATAATATATTAAGATATGAAAAGTCCCGTATAATCATAATGCTGAGTTATTCGGGATATTTTTTATAAAAGAACTCAATAACACTATAAAAAACAATGAACAGACCTTTGTACACGTTAAGAAAACCGCAGAATACTATGGAGAAAATACCCTGCTTTTCAATGAGCATATAAAGTGTTTTTTGTGGGAATATAGCTACGGAACAGATATCACAGATTAAAAAGACGATAAATTTAAAGACATAAACACAAATGCGAAAAAGACTACTATTAATATCCGTCGGGTGGCTACTCAGTAATGTCATTACCGGACAAAATCTGCCTACGAGAAAGATGACCCTCGAACAAGCGATTGAGATTGCACATTCTCACTCTCCACAGGTTCAGATGGCACAGCTCAATTTTATGGCACAGTACTGGAATTTTCGTTCTTATAAAGCGCAGTTACTACCGTCGCTTAATTTGCATGGTAATTTAGGGAACTATAACCGCTCGTTGGTAGATGTACGTGATCCGGAAACAGGTCGTATCAGCTATGTAGCCAATAACACATTAAGCAACGATTTGTCTATTTCGATAGATCAGAACATTTCTCTGACGGGTGGTAAAGTATCACTTAATACATCACTCGACCGACTGGATCAGTTCAATTATGGCACACAAATCTATAACTCGAATCCGCTTACAATCCGTTATACACAACCTCTGCGATCGTTTAATGAGTTAAAATGGCAGAAGAAAACAGAACCTTTGCGGTACGAAAAGGAAAAGAAAGTATATTTAGAAGCAATGGAGGATATAACCCTCCGAACTACCTCCCAATTCTTTTCCGTTTTATCAGCACAGACCAGTCATCAGAAAAATGTAGAGAATCTGAATGATACTCGAAAGATGTATGATATAGCACTCAAACGTTCAGAAATCGGCACTGTGACTAAAAGTGAACTATTACAACTGGAATTGGCACTGATAAATGCGGAACTGACGGTTAGTAATAGCAGAACAAATTTAGAGATTGCACTTTTCAACTTTAAGACCTATTTAGGTATTTCGGAAACGACTTCTTTTGCGGTGCTGCCGCCCACAATAGCTCCGGATGTCATTATGGAATATGATTTTGTGTTAAGCAAAGCCTTGCAAAATTCATCGCAGAACTTTTCACTTCAACTGAAAGAGGTTGAAGCGCAACAGGAAGTAGCACAAGCCAAAGCGGCAAAAGGTATTCAGGTAGAGCTACAAGCTAATCTAGGCTTTTCGCAAACAGGAAACAGTTTCAATGAGGCATATCGCCTCTTGAAAGATCAGGAAATTGTCGGACTTTCGCTAACAATGCCTATTTACGACTGGGGCATGAGCCGGGGAAAGGTAAAGATGGCTGAAGCAAAAGCCCGGTTGACGCGCACTCAAAACGAACAGGATGCAATACAATTTCAACAGGATATCCGAATTAAAGTGATGCAGTTTAACCAACAAGGCAGACAGTGTGAGATATCGGAAAAAGCACTGGTTATCGCACAGCAACGGTACGACATCACCAAAGACAGGTTCCAAAACGGAGCTATCACCGTGACCGATCTGAATACGGCTCAGAAAGAGCTGGATGACGCCAGCGAGCAGTATATATCACAATTAAGTACCTTTTGGAGTGCCTATTTTGAGCTAAGAAAATTATCGTTATATGACTTTATTTATAAAAAAGATATTAGCGTGGAATTCGATAAAATCATTGAAAAATAAGAACTATGAAGAAGTTTGCCCTATATAAAAGTCTATTGATAATCATTTGCCTGTTGGGAGTGACAGCTTGTGGTGACGGGAAGAAGAAAGAAGAAGTTTCAATCGGTAAGAGCAATGAGAAAACACAATTGATTACTGTTGATACGCTGGTATTGAAAAAACGGTCCTTCCAAAAACAGATCGTATGTAACGGTAAGTTACGTGCAGTAGTAAAGAGTGACCTTGCATTTAATGGTTCGGGGACTATTACTGCTATTCATATACACAACGGAGACAGAATAAACAAGGGAATGACGCTAGCAGTGCTCGACACGAAAGAGGCGGAAATAGAACTTCGAAAAAGTCGCCGTGCAATGGCCAAAGCAAACATTGACTTGGTAGATAAATTGATCGGACAGGGCTATACGGCTGATACAACAGCTGTACCACCCACTATTTTGCAGAATATGAAGGCCTCATCAGGATATGAAAGCGCGATGGATCAGTTGGAGGCAGCCGAACGTCAGTTAGCTAACTGTTACCTGATCGCCCCGTTTAGCGGTCGTGTGGCAAATTTGGATTCCAAGATATATAGTCGTTCGACAGATAAACTATGTACGTTGATTGACGACTCCTATTTCGATGTGGAGTTTAGTGTATTGGAAGCGGAGATGGAAGAGGTGACACGAGGATTGCAGATCACAGTCTCACCCTTTATCAATGAAGATCAACGCTTTGTAGGTGAAATAACGGAGGTCAATCCGCTGATTGATGAACGAGGACAGATTAAAGTACGTGCAAAAGTACGCAACCACAATAATTATTTGGTGGAAGGGATGAATGTGAAGATTCTGTTAGAACGTGAATTGAAACAGCAGTTTGTTGTTCCAAAAGATGCGGTGGTACTTCGAGATGGGTTCCAAGTGATTTTCCGTTATAAAGATGGTAGAGCGGTATGGACGTACGTGGATGTGGTTATGTCTAATATTGATTCTCATATGATTACGGGCAACGCAAAGAAACAGACTACTATTTCAGAGAATGATGTTGTTATTGTATCTAACAATCTGAATTTGGCTGATAAAACGGAGGTAACGCCTAATTAAAAGACACAACTTATAGCTTACAACACACAATTGGCGAACCCTTAATCCCTAAAAGTATGATAAAAAGACTGATAACACGCCCCATAGCAGTGACAATGAGCGTAATTGCTATCGTGGTGCTGGGTATGGTGGCGGTGGGTTATCTGCCGGTATCGCTTATGCCAGCTATTAATATACCGCAGATCACTGTACAGGTATCAGCTCCCGGTCTGTCGGTGCGAGAGGTAGACAACACTCTGTTAAAACCACTCAAGAACCAGTTGTCGCAGGTGGCCGGATTGAAAAATATAACCGCAGAAGCTCGTGCCGATGTCGGAGCGATCTATATGAACTTTGAGCCCGACTGCAATATAGACATCGTCTTTATTGATGTCAATGAAAAAATGGACCGGGCAATCACCTCACTTCCAAAAGATGTGGAGCGTCCCAAGGTAATCAAAGCCAGTGTGACTGATATTCCGGCTTTCTATCTCAACCTGTCACTTAAAAATGGTATTCCGCCCAAAGAGGGGGAGCCTCGTGAAGCGGGTATTGATTTTAGCGAGCTGGGACAGTTTGCTCGTGACGTAATCTCTAAACGTATTGAACAGTTACCACAAACGGCGATGGTCGATATTAGCGGGGTAGTGACACCGGAACTGCTTTGTATTCCCAATTATACTAAGCTAACCTCTATGGGGGCGGATATTAGTCTGTTGGAGCAGGCAATCAATAACAACAACATATCTTTGGGTGCATTGAGCATCAAAGATGGTCAATATCGCTACAGCATTCATTTCGATGCGCATATCATTTCAAAAGAAGACATCGAAAACATATACATCAAACACGATGGACGTATCTATCAGTTCAAAGAGCTATGTGAGATTGTGCAGCGTCCGGCCAAGCGAAATGGATTAGTACGTAGCAAAGGCGAACCAGCCGTTTCAATGGCAATCATTAAACAGAACGATGCCAAGATGGAAGATCTGCAACAGGGTATCGCCACACTAATAGCCGATCTGGAGGCAGAACATCCGAACATCCGGTTTGAACTAACCCGTGACCAAACCAAGTTGCTGGCCTATTCAATCGATAATTTGGATAGTAACCTGTTGGTAGGTGCTATTTTGGCAGCACTGATCATTTTCCTGTTTATGAAGGACCTCCGCTCACCGATGCTGATCGTTGTGACAATTCCCCTGTCATTGATCGTCACTTTACTGTCATTCCATCTGTTGGGTATATCGCTTAACATCATTTCGTTATCCGGCTTAATTCTCGGGACAGGTATGATCGTTGATAATTCGATTATTGTAATTGATAATATATCACAAAAATGGCAATCGGGGATGCAACTCAATGATGCCATCGCTGAAGCAGTCAGTGAGGTCTTTACACCGATGCTTAGCAGTGTGCTGACCACTTGTTCGGTTTTCGTACCATTGATCTTCCTAAGCGGTACGGCCGGCGCGCTCTTCTACGATCAGGCAATGGCGGTGACGATAGCCCTGTTTGCTTCATTGCTCGTAGCCGTACTGGTACTTCCGGTCTATTTCTACTTGTTGTACAAAAAACTGCCGGCACATACCGAAAATCGTTTTATTGCCCGTTTTTTTACTTTCAACTACTACCGTCCGTATGAAAAGACGCTTAAATGGACACTTCGGCACGGCAAAGTGATGATCGTCTGTTTTATTGCACTTATTCCGATGACCTATCTCATCTATCAGATAGTTGAAAAGAGCCGTCTGCCTCATATCTCGCATGATGATACCATTATGACAATCGATTGGAATAGCGGCATATCGCTCGAAGAGAATGATTTGCGGGTGCATCGTTTGTTGTCGCAAGTTGACAGTTTGGTTGAGCAAACCACTTCAATGATTGGCGTGCAACAGTTTTTAATGTCTCACACGAAAGAAATCAGCCCCTCTGAGAGCGTGGTTTATATCAAAGCGAAAGATGCGGAGACGTTGGCTAAGATAGAGAAAAGACTAACGGATTATGTGGCAGAAAACCATCCGAAAGCATTGGTTACATTTCAGGTTTCGGGCAATATCTTTAATCTGATATTTGCCGAACAGGGAAGTCCACTGGTGGTGCAATTACATAGCAAAGGGGGACAAGCTCCAACAGTGGAACAGGTAACAGAGCTGACAGGGAAGATTCGAAAAGCACTGCCAGATATAGTTGTGCCTCCGGCTGTGATGGAGCAAAACATCCGTTATATAGCCGATGTGGAGGCGATGGCGGTATATGATATCACATATGATGATATCTATGGAAAGATGAAAAATATCATCAGTCAGAATGTGCTGTTTCGCATCAATCAAGGCGGTTATTCGATGCCTGTCACAACGGGGGAATCACGTGCCGAAGCTTCTGATATTTTATCGGGCAAAGTGCGTAATAAGAACGGTGTGGAGATACCGCTCTCGATGGTAATCCGTGAAACCAAAGGAGAAGATTTTAAAAAGCTCTACTCGGGTAGTGATGGCGACTACTACCCTATCGCCCTCGATGTGCCGGACAGCGATGTGAAGCAAGTAATGGAGACCATCAAGCAGGTTGTAAAAGAGGATAGTTACTTCTTTGTGGCCTTCACTGGAGAGTATTTTTCAAGCCGTGAGACCATCAAGGAGTTGATCATCATTCTACTGGTAGCAATTTCGCTACTCTACTTTATTCTGGCAGCACAATTTGAAAGTATTGTTCAACCGTTAATCATCCTTTCAGAGATTGTGGTTGATATCTTCTTCGTGTTGTTTGGTCTGTGGCTCTTTGGTGAGAGTTTGAATATCATGTCAATGATTGGCTTAGTGGTTATGAGTGGTATTATCATCAACGACTCGATCCTGAAAGTGGATACGATCAATCGCCTGCGAAAGCAGGGTATGTCACTGCTGCGAGCGGTTTTAGTAGGTGGTCACAGCCGCTTGAAGCCGATCATTATGACTTCCCTAACGACCATATTGGCTATTGCACCATTCTTGAACCGGGTGGACATGGGTTCGGATCTGCAATATCCATTGTCATTCTCTATCATTATTGGCATGACAGTCGGAACACTTATCAGCCTGTTCTTCATACCGTTGATTTATTATGTTATTTACCGTAAACGCTAATCCTGCTGCTTATGAGTAAAGATATAACAAAAAAAGGCTTTTTAGAGCGGATCCCCAGCTTCTCCCTCATACTGATTATGGCGGTATTGATGGTGATTGGAATGGCGCTGGTACCGCTACTGCGAGTCGCTTATAATCCTACGCCGAAACAGGGAAAGCAGTTGAACGTCTCGTTCAACTGGCCGGGAGCATCACCACGGGTAATTGAACAGGAGATTACCTCTAAAATAGAAGGAATGGTTTCATCAGTGGTTGGAGTGGAGAAAACCTCTTCTACATCGTCCTACGGAAGTGGAAACGTAGCGATAGAACTGAAAGAGAACGCCAGCGTATCAGCCGTCCGTTTTGAAATATCCTCCCTGCTGAAACAGGTAGCCGGCAAGCTGCCTGAAGGAGCCGGTTATCCTTCCCTGTCAGGAGGAGATGTCGGAAGCGGCATGAAACAAAATTCCCGGCAAGTTTTATCCTATATCATCAATGCGGATATGGATCCGGCCAATATTCAGAATTATGTAGAACGAAATATCAAACCCTATCTGACGCAAATTGATTATGTGCGGGAGGTCGCCGTTTCGGGAGCACCTCCAACCTATCTGGATATAGAATATGATCCGACAGAGTTGCAACGTTACGGCCTGGAATCCAATATAATCACATCAGGGCTTCAAAACTTCTTAGGGCAACGATCTATTGTCGGGGATATTGACAAGATCGACCGTAATGGTAATAAAGAGCGTATCACGCTACTTTTAGAGACTGAGCCGCTTGATTCTGATATCGGGAAGACGCCGCTTACCACCATAGAGGGAAAAATCATCTATTTGGATAATATCGCTAAACTAAACTATAAAAAACGCCGCGAAAGCAATTTTTACCGCATCAACGGTCTGAATACGATCAACCTAAGTATATCAGCCGATACTGATGTGAATATCATCAAAGCCTCTTCCGAGTTACGTAAACGGATGGAGGAGGTACAAGCCAATCTTTCAGATGGATTTTATATTTCTTTAACCAATGATGCTGCTAAGGATGTACTTAAGGAACTGAATAAATTGATAAAACGAACTTTCCTTTCGTTACTGATTCTTTTCCTTTTTATCTGGATATCAAGTCGAAGCGGTCGTTATCTATCCATTATAGCCGTGGCACTCTTTGCAAACGTGCTGATATCGGTTATCTTCTTTTATCTGTTTGATATAGAGTTGAATTTAATCTCGTTGACTGGTGTTGCCGTATCGTTCGGAATTATGATCGATACCACCATTGTGATGGTGGATCACTACAGTTATTACCGTAACCGAAGCGTCTTCATCGCAATTTTGGCAGCACTGCTCACTACAATCGGGTCATTAGTGATTATCTTTTTTATGCCTGATTATGTAAGAGGAACACTGAATGATTTTGCTACTATCATCATCATCAATCTTGTTGTGGCTCTTTTTGTGGCTCTGTTTTTTGTGCCAGCAATTATTGATCGCAATGGATTAAACCGTCGTCAGGAGAAAAGGGACTATCGCCGTTGTCGCAGGATCATAAAATGGAATAAATTCTATAACTATTATATCACCTTTACCCAAAAACACAAATGGATCTATATCACAATTTTGGTGCTGTTGTTTGGTATTCCGTTAAACCAGTTGCCGAGAGAATTAGGTCGGTCTCACTATTTTTATGGCAATAAAGAAAAGCCTGAACTCAAATGGTATGAAGTAGTCTATAATAAGACCATTGGTAGCGAGCTTTATCAAAACAAATTGCGCCAGCCTCTTGAAAAGGTGACAGGTGGGACGCTGCATCTCTTCTCATCCACCCAATCATCTCGTACATTTGCACAGAGTGACTATGATGTAAAACTTCGAATATCGGCCAAATTAACAGAAAAGGGCGACGCGGAACTGTTGAATCAAAAAATGTGGCAAATGGATCACTTCCTGGCAAAATACAAGGAGATCAAGAAATTTGTGACACAAGTCAATGGAGAAAGTGGTTCTATTGAAGTGGAATTTACCGATGAATATAAATATGGGGCATTTCCTCAACATTTAGAGTCACAAGTGATTAGGGAAGCGTTGTCAATAGGCGGCGTAGACTGGAGCACAACAGGAGTGAGTGAAAAAGGTTTCTCCAACTCGCTCACACTGGGAAAAAGTAAATCGTGCCGTATAGGGTTGAGTGGTTATAACTATGACTATCTTTACAAATATGCAGAGATGGTAATCGAAAATATTAAAAACAACAAGAGAGTCACCAACATCGATATAGAGTTAGGAGGCTCCGGCGATTATGTCAATCAAGATAATTCGACGGATGAAATGTATATCAAGTATGATATGAAAAAAATCGCACTCTACGATTTGAATCTCAATCAAGGATATTCAGCACTTTCTGCACTGTTGAACGAAGGATCGGTAGGCACTTACCGCAATAAAGATCAATACATAGACATTGATTGTCACTCTTCACTACGTGATAAGTTCGATGTGTGGCATCTGATGAACAGCTATATAAATGTAGGTGACAACCCCATCTGTTATGCTCACATCGGAGAGATTGGGCGACGGTCTGTCAGCAACCAAATCACCAAAAAAAATCAAGAGTACTCGCTCGATGTAGCATTTGATTATATGGGAACGTATGAGCTATCCGATCAGTTTATTAAAAAGACAACCGAAGAGGTGAATGCTGCTCTGCCGGTCGGTTTTCGTGTAGTCAACACAAGTTATGGATGGTATGACGATAAAGGAACTCAATATTGGTTGATCCTGCTGATCGTTGTCATTATCTTCTTCACTTGTTCAATCTTATTTGAGTCATTACGCCAGCCACTTGTGATAATATCACTGATTCCGGTATCCTTTATAGGGACCTTTTTAACGTTCTATTTCTCCGGCACTAACTTTGGAACAGGTGGTTTTGCATCGCTGGTTCTATTAAGTGGACTGGTGGTGAATGCCGCTATCTATATCATAAACGAATATAACGGAATTCGTAGCAACTGCCCCGATCGAGCCAAACGACTCCCTCCTGTTAAGCTCTATGTAAAAGCCTATAATCACAAGATTGTTGCAGTCTTATTGACTGTATTATCTACCGTATTGGGCTTAGTTCCATTCTTGATTGATGGTCCA
>OGXO01001233.1_pt1 | contig 14235 bp, 7 predicted proteins | sample 1576321 | NCBI WGS metagenome assembly OGXO01 (sample SAMEA3541568, study PRJEB24748) | human gut metagenome | biome: human gut; feature: human-associated habitat; material: faeces | place: China | collected 2012 | reverse complement strand
CTTTGCAGGTGAAATTCTGTCGGTCCGATTCTTTGGTCAGGTTATATCAGATAGCGGATCGTCCGGTGACAGAACAAGATTCCCGTATCGGAGATGCGCTGAAAAAAAGTTTCAGTGATGTCATTTTAAATCAGTTTTCTATAAAGGCTTATTCTCCGGACAGCGCTTTGGTGATTGACGTTACATCTTATGTTTTTCAGGATGATAAATACATGAATCCGATTGATCCGAAGGCATACAATACGATGGGGGGCTGGGTGAAGCGAAAAGCGTCTTTCAAACAGAAGCAATCAATGATATCCGGAATAGCTTCTTATCCTGACAATGTATCTATCTCATGTTATATGAGTTATGAATTGGCGATGTCATTATTCGGTATTTTTCCGATAGCAGAAAATATTCCTTTCAGCGCAGTTGTGAAGCGTACTTTTATGTTATTGCCGGAAGATGGGGATTACTATCCTCGTTTAGCTGATCCTCGTGTCGGAACTTTATGGAGCGGCAAGGTGAATTTTTCGGATAAGGAGCAAGGCAGTAATATGCAGTATCGGGTGAATCGCTGGAACTTGGCTGCTGATAAACCTGTCGTTTTCTATGTAGACACGCTGTTGCCCGAAAAATGGCAGAAGTGTGTGTATCGTAGCGCTGAGGTATGGAACAAAAGCTTTCAGAAAATAGGTTTTTCTAATGCGTTAGATGTGAAACCTTATCCTAAAGATATAGGATTTGATGCCAACAGTATTACTAAGTCCTGTATCCGGTATGTCGCTTCACCTTCCGGTCAGATTACGGATAATTGTTGGAGTGATCCGTTGACAGGGGAAATAATAAGTGCCAATATTTATATCCCTCATAATTTAGCTTCGAAAATTCAGTTGAATTATTTCTTGCAGACAGCTTCCTTTAACGAGAAAGCCCGCACATTGATGCCGGATGAAGATTTGGTGGAAGAAGCATTGACTTCGTTGTTGTTGAGGCATTGGGGGCATTGTTTGGGGTTGACGGATAATATGGCAGGATCTATTGCTTATCCGGTTGATTCGCTCCAATCGAAAGAGTTTGTAAAACAACATGGGTTGTCTGCGTCAGTCATGGATAAGTTGCCGATGAACTATTTACTTTCGGTTGATAATTATAGTACTGATATACCTTTGACGCAACAAGTACTGGGAGAATATGACCATTGGGCGATTCGTTATCTTTATCAGCCAATGAATAAGAAAACACCGCAAGAAGAATTGCCGGATCTGCGGAAACTGGTTTCTGAACGGAATCAGAACCCATTATTGCTTTTTAAACGTCCGCAGAGCAGGAAAGCTTATTATGATCCTCGTGGAATGGAGATGGATTTGGGAAATGATGCTATTCGTGCGGCAACCATTGCTTTTGAGAACTTGGGTAAAGTAGTGGCGAATGCAAACCGATGGTTGGACAAGGAAGATTTCAACTATGAAAAACGAGCCTCACTATATGGAGAAATTATCAATCAGGCGGATGAATACGTGAAGCATGTATTGCAGCAAGTTGGTGGAATCTATCTGAATGACAGTTATCAAGGGGATAGTTACCCTTCTTATCAACCGGTATCCAAAGAGTTGCAACGTCGTTCGTACCAGTGGATGATGGAAGCTATCAGTCAGATGAACTGGCTGGATAACCGGGAGTTATTGGACCATTGTGCACTGACAGGTAGCGCGGCTGACTATTCACAGAAGTTTTTCGCCAATTTGTTATTAATACAGCTCAACAACCTTTGGCTTAGCGAAAGCAAATCGAGTGACCCTTATACGCAACAGCAGGCTGTTGAAGATTTGAAGAATCATCTTTTCAAGGAAACAAGGGCAGGAAAGGAGCCTGATGATTGGAAACGTTTCTTACAAGGACAATTGCTGAGTTTTGTCATCTCTTGGTCGGATGTAAATGTGCCGAAAGGGAAAGACGAGACAGCTAAGGCTTCTTCTAAACTGGCTATTCAGACTGTCTATCCTTACCGGGGGATGACGGCTATTGAGAGCATCCCTTATTCTTCTGCTCCTGAACGGGCTCCATTCTGGTATGGCTGTCTGTTGGATTTGAAAAGTGAGTTTGCGAGAGCGAAATCCGTGGCACCTAACCGGGAAATGCAAGAGGAATATGATTACCGATTGTTTACGATTGAGAAGTCACTACGGAAATAGATATAATCTATGAAATGACTAGATATAAAAAAGCCAATTAATTCGTGATGAGATGAATTAATTGGCTTATATTTTTATGAGGTTTTTCCTTCTGTTTCGTTTATTCTATTACCCTTGTGAATGCGTAGGTTATACCAAAGAAAATCGCTTCGAATTCATAACTGAACATTTCAAACGTTGAGCTGAAGAAATCAGTTGGTATATAATCGTGGAAGTAAATGATGATATTATTATCATCTATCTTATCCAATCCTATAAATGCATTTCCAAGCTCTGTTTTTCTCTTTGAGAAACAACGATTCACTTGAGAGGTAATGAAATAAGGAGCGTCATATTCTTCGTCAGCTATCCAGTTATAGATACCTTTCTCTATATGATCGAAAACAACAGTGTGTCCTTGAGGGTTGCAAAAGAAGTTCTTTAAATCTCCCGTCAGATATGGGATTATTTTATCCGTACCATCTTCTTGATGTACAAATTCCAGGTAGTCATTCGCTCCATTGTTTTCCGGCAGACTATTTGCCCAGTCTTCGTCAGGCATACCAATATATACATAGTTGTCTTTATCTTTAATCTCCACAGGTTTCCATTTGCCCAGCATGTCAGTAAACTTCAGCTGATCCAGTTTTATATTATAGGATACGAATGAGCCTGGATAGTAGAGTTCGGAGTTATCAACCGGTGTACCTAGTTTAAGGATAGCGTTTTTCCCTGTATAATCTTCTGCTCCTTCTTTTATTTTTATCTTAAAACGTGTGTAGTAAGACCCTTTTGGAATGGTGACGGAAGTTATTCCGTTTTCAAATTCAAAGTCTTCGTTCAATATAGCTGTACTGGACGGGTCTATTTCTATCGGCAACACGATGTCTGTTGTTGCCCTGAAACTGCTGCCGCTATTTTCTCCTTCTACTTCGATTCTAATGTCTATTTCACTTAACAGACGGTAGATCACAGGCTTGAAAGTATACATAATGTGCTCTTTCACTTCAACAGGAATAATCGCTATTTTCTTGTCACCGAGCGCATATCCGGAAACCGGGTTGATGGAAAGGCGGATTTCACGGTTGGCGGTCAGGTTGTTTTTGGGAATTATGGTTAAAGTGGCACTTGTTTCTCCGGCTTTTATTGTGAATCCGTTGGCCGAAATTTCATAGTCTTCATCCAATATGGCAGTACCTTCAATGATGACAGGAATACTTAAATCTGCTTCGGGAGCTACGGAAGCCCTCAATTCCACTTCCAAGCTACCGTTAGAAGGTAATATGTATATGGAGCGACTAAAAGATAACTTTGCACCCGACGAGTCGTCATCGTTGCAAGCTGCCGACACTATGATTAGTATAATCATTAGCAGAAAGGAGCCTGTTATTCTGATTTTTGTTTTCATTTTAATCCCTTTTTATTGGTTAATGGCATTGTTATATTCATCCCATAATGCTTGTACTTCTTCACGGTCTTGTGCATTCAGGATACTTCCGGTGGGAAGTAAATAATCTTCTGATGTATTATCTACTTTGGGGGTCAGTTCTTCCGGTTTATCACATGAAACCAAGAGAGTGGAAGAACCTGTGACAATGAAACATAGGATATATAGTATCTTTTTCATAACTGTTTCTATTTTTTTATGGATAAATTATTCTATGTAGCCCGGATTTTGAATGAGCAAATCTGGAAATAATCTGATGTCTGCTTTGGGAATAGGAAAAGTATAAAGATACTTTTCTGTGATAAATTTCTTTCCTTTGGCAGTAACCCAAAATTCCGGACGTCCGTTGCGTTTTAATTCAAACCAGCGGTCGCCTTCAACAAACAATTCTTTACGGCGTTCACAGAGGATGGCTGACATCAATTTTGTTAAAGGAATCCCAGTGGCGTCGGTTTTTATATTTTGTTGGAAAACTTCTGGGAGATTGTCAATTGTGTAGGCTATATAATCCTGAGTGATTCGTTTGGAACGAAGCTGGTTAAGATAACCTAGCGCGTCTGTTTCCTGATTCAGATGTGCGTGGGCTTCGGCTATAATCAGGCAAAGTTCTTCACTACGTAACTTGGTGGTGATGATTTTATTGACAATCCGTTTGGAATCATAGTTGCATCTGCGACGTACGTCATTGTCGGTGGCTGCAAATAAATCAACCAAATTTCTGTCGACAGGTCGTGATTTTATATCGGCTTGTGCAGTTGCGTAACTCATGGTTCCTATATCATCATCCATGGTGAATGAACGGATAATGACATTGCGTGCTTTTGCTTGTTTCTGGTTAATGGCTTCTACATATTCGTCAGCTTCCAGCATCGGGTATTTTTCCAATACTTCTTTGGCATAGGTAATGGCATTACTCCAGTTCTGTGTCCAAAAGAAGAAGCGTGCGAAGTAGGCTTTTGTCACAGATGAGGTAAAGATAAAGTCTTCGTTAGACACATTATATGAGAGGGCATTTCGGAATCCTTCTTCTATAAATTCAGCAGTTTCTTTCAGGTTGGCGCGTGCAGGTTTTGCTTCCATATCAAAATCGTCGACAAGTGGAAGTCCGAGAGTTTCTTGTGCCGTCTCCGGCTGGTATGGTTCACAGTAGCGTTGCATAAGGTTATAATAGCAAATAGAACGAATGCTCCAGGCTGTTCCCAATAGGGTTCTAGCTAAATCGGATTCCGTATCATCCATGTTACCGATAATCATATTACAGTCTTTGATAACAGAGTAGAGTGTTTTGTAAGTGGCTTGATTTTTGTTAATGGCACTTCCCACATAAATGCTCGTATAGCCGAAATTGCTGGCAAGCGTTGCATTCAAGTCATCGGCAAACATCTCTAAAGTTGTCATAACTCCTGGATTGGGAACGATAACGTCATCTCTTCCCTTTTCTATTTGATCCAGCCAATAATGGATAATGGTGGAAAAGTCTTCAGCTGTTTCAGGAATTATTTTTCCTTTGGGTTTTACGTCTAAGTAATTGTTGCAGGAAGTCAACAATATCATCAGACCACAATAGATAGATATGAATAGTTTATTTTTCATCGTTTATTGTTATTTAAAATCCAACATTTACGCTAAACATCACAGAACGGCTGATCGGATAAGTAGCACCGGGGGTTTCAGGATCCATGCCTGAATAGCTGGTGAATGTGAAGAAGTTGTTCAGTGACAGAGAAAAATCTACATTGGAGAGAGCGGAATTACTTATTAACTTCTTAGGTAGCGTATATCCTAAAATGATGCTCTTAATTCTGGCATAAGATAAGTTGGTAAGGAAAGCTCCATGCGTGATTTCTTTGTGCATAGGGTTATAATAGCCAAATCCGTACACTTCACCGAACGGATTCCATACGCGCGGATAAGTGCCATTTGTATTATTGGGCGTCCAACGGTCGGCTGCTGCTTTCGGAACATTCAGATGGTGTGCGAACAAGTCATTTTGGAAGACTTGTTCGCGTTCTGTGTAATTAAATACCCCATTACCGCTTACGGTGCTAGCTGAAGTTGGCGACTTGATGTATTCAAAATTTTTGGCTCCTGTGGCAAAAGTTCCGTTTACGCTAAGGCGAATACCTTTATATTCGGCGGTTACATTAAATCCTCCGGTTACGGGAGCTTCACTCGTGCCTAGGTAATACCGGTAATTATCGGGTTTATTCAAGTCGGTAGCTGTGTGTATTTCAGCATCGGGGCGCAGTTGGTATGTATATAATCCTGTTTCGGGATCAATACCGGTGTATTTTCCACTATAAACGGCGTCTACAGGGTAACCCTCCCATAAGTTATTATATCCCATGCTGCTATAAGAAGCTTTATATTTGGTCACTTTATTCTTGTTGTAAGCTATATTGGCAGAAAGAGACAGACGGAAATCTTTTGTTTTAACAGGAATTCCATTCAGGGTAGCTTCGATACCTTTGTTGTCAATATTGGCAGTATTGTATTTTTGTTGGGTGAATCCTGTGCTGCTTAGTACTTGCACACCTGTTACAATGTCTTTACTTTTCCGGTAGTACCCTTCCACTATACCTGTCAAGCGGTCGTTAAGCATTCCGAAGTCAAGAGCCACTTTCACGTCTTGCGTTTTTTCCCAACGTAGATTGGGATTCGGCGGACTGACTACTTTTCCTATATGATAAATATTGTTGGAAATATTCCGGTAATCATCGTAGTAACTAATAATCATTTGCGGGCTGACACTGCGGTTGATGTTACCTGTAAATCCGGTTGCTATACGGAGTGTTAATCTGTTCAGTACAGGTTTCATCGGAGCCATGAAATCTTCTTCACTAACATTCCATGCCGCACCGGCTGCCCAGTTAGGATTAAATTGTTTGTCACTACCAAAGTTAGAACTTCCATCGGTACGGAAGGAGGCATTCAATACATATTTGTTTTTGTAATAATAGTCTGCCGAAGCATAGAAAGAGACAAAGCGCTGCTCACTCCATGTTTCCCCGTTCGAAGCATCAATAGCAGCCAGATAGGCTTTCAGTCTTTCATAGCCTACTCCTGTCGGATCATCAGGAAGTGGGGTTATGGCATTTCCGGTGATTTCGTCGTAACCGTATCGTTTGCTGTACAAACCGTCCGATTTACTTCCACGGAATTCGGCACCGGCAATAAGGGAGACAGAGTGGTCTCCGAAAGAATCATCATAAGCAAAGTGTCCGCGGACCATATAGCTCTCATTATCTACATTGCGTTGCAAGATAGAAGCATATTCTTTATTAGTATTGTTATCGATAGAGAGACGGTTGTCTAAAGCTGCTTTCGTATTTTTACCATATATTTCCTTTAGTCGGTTGGTGGAATAAGTGTATGAAGCCAGGCCCACAAAACGCAAATGGTTGATAATGCTGTAATCGATCCCTGCACGAACCATTGTTTTTATATTTTTAGTACGTGATGAGGTTTCGTCCATTTCACGAAGTACATTAAATCCGCAATCAGGTATAATCTTGGAACCAGTCTTTTTATTGTTATATTCTCCTAATGCATAATATGTTTCATCTGTCCGGTAACTACCGTCTTCGTTATACGGACTTTCGTATGGATTGGCAAAATAAGCATATTGGAAAGGATCGAGACTATTCAGAGCCGGGGACTTTGAATATTGATAAGACATGGATGCCCCAAAGTCGATCTTGACTTTTTCGCTGGGGTTCATTGACAGATTAGCTGTCAGGTTATAACGGTCGTAATCATTATTTTTCAATAAACCGGCGTTGCGGGTATATGCCAGCGAAGTATAATAGGTATATTTGTCTCCACCACCATTAATGGATAGGTTGTGGGTGGTAGAAACACTGTTGCGAAACAGTTCATCGTACCAATCGGTATTCGTTTTACCTAATTCTTCGATATACGTATCTTGTTGTTCTTTGCTCCATCCGGCAAACTTTCCCCTACCAGCACGAATGATGCCTACTACTCCTACTACTGGATAGTCATTCGCTCCGGCTTCAAATCCCGGAGCAGAGAATTCATCCCATAATCCCTGTTCATAGGCAAGCTTCTCTTGCGAATTCATCAGAGAGTAGTTTCGTTGGGGTGGTAAAGTGACTGATACATTGCCTGAATAGTTTATTTGGGCTTTTCCTGATTTGCCTTTTTTGGTGGTGACAACAATTACTCCACCGGCTGCTCGCGAACCATAAATAGCAGCGGCCGAAGCATCTTTCAAAATGGTAATACTTTCTATGTCGCTGGGATTGATGCCGGCGACACCATTCATGAACAAGTCGTCAAATTGACCGGATTTTATTTCAGCACTGGTAGGCATATCGGTACTTCCACTTTGCATGGGAACTCCGTCAATAACCCATAGTGGCTCGCCATCTCCGGTGATTGTGTTGGTACCTCTGATTCGTATTTTTTGTGTACTACCGGGTTGTCCGGATATGGCTGATACAGCCACACCTGCTATTTTACCTTGCATGAGGGCATCTACCGTTGGTTGGGCTTGGTCTTTCAACTGGTCGGCCGAGATAATTCCGACAGAACCGGTCATTTTCTTAAAGGTAGTCTGGGTATAACCTGTAACAACAACTTGATCCAGTTCACTTGTCGCAGATTCCATTTTAATTTTGATAAAAGGTGTTGCTCCTTTCAATAAGTGCTCTACATTTTTCATGCCAATGTAAGAAAAAACAAGAGTCTTGCCTTCTTTCATCTCTTTGATGGAAAACTTACCATCAATATCTGTGGTAACACCGACTTGGGGGAGCTCCTTATAGCGGACGGATACGCCTACTAATGGTACCCCACTTTCGTCAGTTACAATACCTTTCACTGTTACCTGTGCATTTGCAAATAAAGGTAAAATTAGAGCAAAAAGTAATGTTAATGAAAAAATGGGAACTTTATTCATAATCATATTAATTAGGTGAGTATAATTACAAATGTATCGTTCCTGGCGAATATAAACAAACAGATGTTAACGAATAGCCGTAAAATGTGTAATTGTGTATGATAATCTATCCTTTTGGTTTTATTGTATTTTTTATAAAAGTATAAAAAATAGGTTTTGAAGTATTTGAGTTGATTTTTAAATGAAGCATACGGGTATAAAAAAAGGAGCAACGCCTTGCTCCAACCTTTGTTAACCTTAAATCTAATACTATGAAAAACACATTGCAAAGATACGGACTCTTGGGAAATTAGCAAATTATCCAAGAAAAATAGCATGTTTTATAACACGTTTTAATAGTTTTTCCCTACTTGTTAAGAAATCAGTCCTCCTTATTTCAAGGTATGTAACATTAATTTTGAAAATTGAATCGGAGCATACCGTTGATTCTCTGCCGAAAAACCGTTATCTTTGCAAGGATAATCACATTATGCACTCAATAAAAAAGAAAAGGAGACACCCGTGAACGAAGAAGAGATCGTCCTCACCCCGATGATGAAACAGTTTCTGGATTTGAAGGCAAAACATCCGGATGCAGTGATGCTGTTTCGTTGCGGTGACTTTTATGAAACATATTCTACGGATGCCATCGTTGCAGCCGAAATTTTAGGGATCACACTGACAAAACGTGCCAATGGGAAAGGAAAAACTATCGAGATGGCAGGTTTTCCTCATCATGCCCTTGATACCTACCTTCCGAAACTGGTTCGCGCTGGAAAACGTGTCGCTATCTGCGACCAGCTCGAAGACCCCAAAATGACGAAGAAGCTGGTGAAGCGTGGTATTACCGAATTGGTTACTCCCGGTGTTTCTATCAATGATAATGTTCTGAACTATAAAGAGAATAACTTTCTGGCTGCCGTTCATTTCGGAAAGGCTTCCTGTGGAGTTGCTTTTCTCGATATTTCTACCGGTGAATTCCTTACCGCAGAAGGACCTTTTGATTATATAGACAAGCTGTTGAATAACTTTGCCCCTAAAGAGATTCTTTTTGAACGTGGCAAACGCCTGATGTTTGAAGGTAATTTCGGTAACAAGTTCTTCACATTCGAGCTGGACGACTGGGTATTTACAGAAACGACTGCCCGTGAGAAACTGCTGAAACACTTTGAAACGAAGAATCTGAAAGGTTTCGGAGTGGAGCACTTGAAAAACGGTATCATTGCTTCCGGTGCTATCCTGCAGTATCTGACGATGACGCAGCATACGCAGATTGGTCACATCACTTCATTGGCACGTATTGAAGAAGATAAATACGTCCGTCTGGATAAGTTCACGGTGCGTAGCCTTGAGCTGATTGGTAATATGAATGATGGCGGCAGTAGTCTAATCAATGTGATCGACAGAACAATCAGCCCGATGGGAGCGCGTCTGCTGAAACGTTGGATGGTTTTTCCGTTGAAGGATGAGAAGCCGATCAATGAACGCTTGAACGTAGTGGAATATTTCTTCCGCCAACCTGATTTTAAGGAGCTGATTGAAGAACAGTTGCATCTGATAGGTGACCTGGAACGTATTATTTCCAAAGTGGCTGTAGGGCGTGTGTCGCCTCGTGAAGTCGTTCAGTTGAAAGTTGCCTTGCAAGCAATTGAGCCGATAAAACAGGCATGTATGGAAGCTGATAATGCGAGCTTGAATCGCATTGGCGAACAGTTGAATCTTTGTATTTCTATTCGTGACCGGATTGCCAAAGAGATTAAAAATGATCCTCCTTTACTGATAAATAAAGGTGGAGTGATTCAGGACGGTGTGAACGCAGACTTGGATGAATTGCGGCAAATCTCCTATTCAGGAAAAGATTATCTGTTAAAGATACAACAGCGGGAGAGCGAAGAGACGGGTATTCCGAGCTTGAAAGTAGCTTATAATAACGTATTCGGTTATTATATCGAAGTCCGTAATGTGCATAAGGATAAGGTTCCACCCGAATGGATTCGCAAACAGACGTTGGTCAACGCAGAGCGTTATATCACGCAGGAACTGAAAGAATACGAAGAGAAGATTTTGGGAGCGGAGGACAAGATTCTGGTTCTGGAAACGCAGCTATATACGGATTTAGTACAGGCATTGATGGAATTTATTCCACAGATACAGATTAATGCGAATCAGATTGCACGTCTGGACTGCTTGTTATCATTTGCCAATGTGGCCCGTGAGAATCGTTATATCCGTCCGATTATTGAGGATAATGACGTACTGGATATTCGCCAGGGACGTCACCCGGTGATTGAAAAGCAACTTCCGATAGGCGAGAAGTATATTGCCAATGATGTAATGTTGGACAGCAACACGCAACAGATTATTATTATTACAGGTCCGAACATGGCCGGTAAATCTGCACTTTTGCGTCAGACGGCATTGATTACGCTATTGGCTCAAATCGGCTCGTTTGTTCCTGCGGAGAGTGCGCATATCGGTTTAGTTGATAAGATATTTACCCGTGTAGGAGCGAGCGATAATATATCAGTCGGTGAATCTACATTTATGGTAGAGATGAATGAAGCGGCAGATATCCTGAATAATGTTTCTTCCCGGAGTCTGGTATTATTTGACGAATTGGGTCGTGGTACTTCTACTTATGATGGTATTTCCATTGCCTGGGCAATTGTAGAGTATATCCATGAACATCCCAAAGCAAAAGCACGTACATTATTTGCCACGCACTACCATGAATTGAATGAGATGGAGAAATCCTTCAAGCGTATCAAGAACTATAATGTATCGGTGAAAGAAGTGGATAACAAGGTAATCTTCCTTCGTAAACTGGAACGTGGCGGTAGTGAGCACTCTTTCGGTATCCATGTGGCAAAGATGGCCGGTATGCCGAAAAGCATTGTGAAACGTGCAAATGAGATATTGAAACAGCTTGAATCTGATAATCGTCAACAGGGCATAGCAGGTAAACCGCTGGCGGAAGTGAGTGAGAATCGTAGCGGTATGCAGTTGAGTTTCTTTCAGTTGGATGATCCGATTCTCTGTCAGATTCGTGATGAAATTCTGAATTTGGATGTGAATAATCTTACTCCGATTGAAGCACTGAATAAACTGAATGATATTAAGAAGATAGTCAGGGGAAAATAACGCTTACTACACTCTCTGTACACACAAAAAAAGAAATAACAAACAAAATAATATGCACGGATTACGACAAGCTGCTATAAGTGCTTTTTTGCGGCTACTTATAGTAGCTTTGTTTTTATCTCCCACCTTCGTCTATGCCCAAAAACAGTCGATGGTGCTTCCACCGAAGTATGCTGACTTGAAAGCGATAAACAACAACTCTCTGCAACAGATGGTGAAAGAGGGAGTTTCCATCAATGCTGTTGACGAAAAAGGCAATTCGCTGCTAATGCTTGCCGCCTATGAAGGCGACTTGAAAAAGGTGAAATTGCTCATCAATGCAGGTGCGGATATCAACCAGCGCAATGAGAAGTACATATATACATTTGGAGATACTCCATTGGATTATGCTATACGCGGATGCCGGAGGGAGATTGTCGATCTGTTCTTATCCATGAATGTCGACGTGAATGCTAAATTCCGGAACGCTACGTCTACTATCTACAAGTGTGGGATGACCCACAACTATGAGATGTTGCGCTACTTGCTATTGAATAAGAAAGTAGTTGTCAGTGACGAAGACAAGATAAATACCATGCTTGTATCTCTTCCCTATAGTAATGCTCCGGTGAGGAAAGAGGCGAGACAAATCATAAAACTTATTTTGCAGGATTTGCAGGTAAATGAGGAGGATTTGTGGGCGAGTTCTTTGGTAAAGCGGGACAATCCGCGGGATGTAAAGAAGATAGAGCTGATTCTTTCCATACAAGAGTCTTATGAGAAGACCAAGCAGCGTCAGATGGCGGAGCAGAGAGAGCAAGACAGTATCTGGCAGTTGCTTCAGTCCGGACAGGCTGATACGATCCGGTATAGTTATGTAGGAGGTGTGAGAGGTAAAGATGGCACATGGCGGGAAACCATTAAAGTCGTGCCGCGTGTCGATTCTCTTGACAACAGGCAGGGAGAAAAAAGTACTGCCGTTTCCTGGATTTTATGGGGGCTTACTATTTTGGTGGTATATTACTGCTGTCAGCAGATTGTAACGCATGTATATAAGGAAAGACCTACTTATCTTTTTCCTTATATTGCCATTTATCTCTTGGGTGGCTGGGTCCTTTTTTCTATATTCTCCTGCATCTATCGTAATTTGGACGACATCATGGTAAGAAAACACGGGGAAGAGAAAATAGCTGTTTTGATGGATGAATCCAATTGGCATCAGTACCGTCATAGGGGCAGCTATCATAGCTATGTCCAGACAGATTATTATTTTGTCTTTACCGGTGATGATAGCATCCGGATAGCTGTGAATCAGGGAAATACCCGTTTAGATGTTGACGATTATCCGAAGAAAAACCGAGAGAATATCAAAGTGCGTTATGACTCGGATTCCCATAAGTTGTCCGTCGATAATGACAGATACTTTATACAGAATCTGATTTGGATATCTTTTATGTGTCTGTTGCTCCTGCTGATTTTCATGTTTTGCTGGGGTGTGTTCAATGGCGTGTTGGATGCGATTCAGCGGAAGTTGCTGAAACTCTCTGAACCCCGGAACAAACCGGTAGCTACCGAATGGGAAAAGAATGTAGATCCGAAATATGTAAATTTTGAAATATTCGAAGATAACCCGGATATTGACACCTACTGGACGTTTACTTCCAAAGAATACCTGTCGAAGGATGATTTTATCCGCGATGTGCAGTGTTCCGAAAGACAGCACGGAGCAGAGCCTGACGAACGTATCAACCCTGATGAGGTTATATTTAATTTTCCAAAGGTGAGAATATCTCCTTCGGAAGATTATATCATTGGTGAAGAGCTTTTTTATATAGACATAACTTCCGACAATGGAATTAACATCACAGAAGGCGAAATATTATTCAAACTGCATAATCAGATGATTCCTTATTTGGACAAGCTATCGGAACATACCATCGGAGTTGTTTTGGGTATCGGCTATTGGGAGGGCAGTGATACGGTGGTGTGCACGCTTATGTTCCAGTCTGAACTGGAAGACGACTGCGACGACAAAGAGCTGGAGGAAGAATAAAATAGCTTCACACAAGCCTGTAAAACAATAGCATCCCGTTTACCACTAAAGAGATTCGGTAAACGGGATGCTATTGTTTTTCTTTTCAATGTTCAGCTACTTTTTCTTCTTCTGGTCATAGAAGAACATGAAATAGACGCCTATTATTATAAACGGAACGCTTAACCATTGTCCCATATTGAACATCATGCTGTTTTCAAAATCTTCCTGATTTTCTTTTAGGAATTCGATGAAAAAGCGGAAGGTGAAGATATAAGTCAGACAAAGCCCGAAGAAGAAGCCGCGATGCAGTTTCTTGCTGTAATTCCTATATAGGTAAAGCATGATGAAGAACAGGATAAGATAAGCAATGGCTTCGTAGAGCTGTCCCGGATGACGGGGTTGCATATCTACACGCTCGAAAACGAATGCCCAAGGTACATCAGACGGTTTGCCGATGATTTCGGAGTTCATCAGGTTGGCAAGGCGGATGAAGCAGGCGGTGATTGGAGTAGCTACGGCAATCATATCCAGCACGTCCATATAATGGAGTTTCGTCTTGCGGCAATACAGCCAA
>OGXO01001228.1_pt1 | contig 14270 bp, 9 predicted proteins | sample 1576321 | NCBI WGS metagenome assembly OGXO01 (sample SAMEA3541568, study PRJEB24748) | human gut metagenome | biome: human gut; feature: human-associated habitat; material: faeces | place: China | collected 2012 | reverse complement strand
TGCCGGATGGGGAGAGCAATCCATTATTTGAGGAAACCTTTGCGCTTTTTAAAGACTATTATGGCGAACATTGCAATGATAACACAAAGCCGTATGCAGGCGTTGTAGAGCTGATCGAGACTTTGAAGAAGAAAGGATATGCGGTCGCAATCGTATCGAATAAGATTGATTTTGCGGTCAAAGAATTAAACGACCTTTATTTTAAAGGAATCGTTCCTGTAGCAATCGGCGAAAAAGAGGGCATCCGCAGAAAACCGGCTCCGGATACTGTTTTTGAGGCATTGAAAGAATTAGGAAAAACGAAAGAAGAAGCGGTTTACGTCGGTGATTCTGACGTTGATATTGAGACAGCGAAAAATGCCGGTATGCCTTGTGTCTCGGTTCTCTGGGGATTCCGTGACAAAGAGTTTTTAGCAGAGCACGGAGCAGAATACTACGCTGAGACGGCAGAGGATGTACTAAGATATATAAAAGAGATGAAATAGCATCAGGGCAATTCTGTACGCAAACGTTAGAGTAAAAATCACCCGGCAATTGCAAGATATATCCCCCCGGGGAGCTTGCAGGACCGGACATTCCTAAAGTAAAATAGTCGGCATGGAGATGATAGCACCCTGACAGGTGGCAGATCTTACAAAAAGAAAATGGAGATTAGGAATGAAAAAGAGAATTTTTGCGATGCTGATGGCAGCAGCAATGATGCTTTCCATGGCAGCCTGTGGAAACGGCGCAGAAGAAAAGAAAACAGAAAATTCCGCTGGAACCGAAGCACAGGCAGCGGACGGAGCTTCGGCACTTGTATATGGAAGTAATGATTACACGCGTATCAATCCGGCAATGGATGAGCATGGTGAGATCAATATTCTGATTTTCAGCGGACTGACATCACATGATGGTGAGAATCAGGTTGCTCCGGGGCTTGCAAAGAGCTGGGACTACGATGAAGATACTTTAACTTATACATTCCATTTAGAGGAGAATGTAAAGTGGCATGATGGGGAACCATTTACAGCAGATGATGTAAAATTCACGATCGAAGCAATTATGGATCCTGATAACGGTTCCGAAAATGCACCAAACTACGAAGACGTAACAGCAATTGACGTGATCGACGATCATACGATCGCATTTACACTTTCAGCGCCGAACGTAGCGTTCCTTGACTATATGACAATGGCAATTCTGCCAAAGCATTTACTGGAAGGCGAAGATATGCAGGAGTCGGATTTCTTCCGCCATCCGATCGGTACTGGTCCATACAAATTAGACAGCTGGGATGCGGGACAGGCGATCACATTGGTAAAGAACGAGGATTATTTCAAGGGTACACCAAATATCGACAAGATCATTTTTAAGATCGTACCGGATGATAATGCAAAAGCGATCCAGATGCAGTCCGGAGAACTGGATCTTGCATTACTGACACCGAAGGATGCGAAGACCTTTGCAGATCAGGATGGTTATACATGCTATGATATGAAGACATCGGATTACCGCGGAATCCTTTACAATTTTAATAATGATTACTGGACAGCAAATAAAGACATTATTCCTGCGATCAATTATGCAATTGACAGACAGGCGATCATTGATGCGGTTCTCCTCGGACAGGGAATGACCGCATACGGACCATTGCAGCGTAATATTTACAACAATGAGAATGTAGAACATTATGATTACGATCCGGAAAAATCAAAAGAAATCATGGAGTCTGTCGGATGTACGATGGGTGAAGACGGATTCTACTACAGAGACGGCGAAAAGATCGGTTTCGTTATAAGCGTCGGAGCAGGTGACCAGGTAAGACTCGATATCGCCCAGGCAGCAGCACAGCAGTTAAAAGAAGTTGGTATTGACTGTATGGTAGAAGTTCCTACAGAGGTTGACTGGGGCGGACAGATGGCATATCTGATCGGCTGGGGAAGTCCTTTTGATGCAGATGACCATACTTACAAAGTATTCGGTACAGACAAGGGTGCTAACTACAGTTCTTATTCCAACGCACTGGTAGACCAGTATCTGACCGAGGCGAGAGAGTCTGCAGATCCTGAGGTACGTGCAGAGGCATATGATAAATTCCAGGAAGAATTGGCAAAAGATCCTGCATTCACATTTATCTGCTATATTGATGCAAATTATGTGGCAAAATCATCCATTCAGGGAATCTCGGCAGACACTGTAATGGGACATCATGGTGTCGGAATCTTCTGGAATGTTGCAGAATGGACGATCGAGAACTAGAAAATAACTGCCTGGGGCGACAGAAGGAACTCATTATGGAAGAAAAAAGCAGAACAACGATATTGGAAGCTTCGAATTTATCTGTCAGTTTTGATACGGATGCCGGTGAAGTGCAGGCAGTCAGAAATGTAAGCCTCTCCCTGAAAGAGGGAGAGGTTCTTGCGATTGTGGGCGAATCAGGCTGTGGAAAGAGTGTATTATGTAAAAGCCTGATGAAAATGCTTCCGGGGAATGCAAGAATAAAATCAGGAAAAATCCTGGCAAATGGAATCGATATTACGAGATACAAAGAGCGTGACATGGCAAAACTGCGTGGAACGCTTTTTTCCATGGTATTCCAGGATCCAATGACAGCGTTGAACCCGACTATGACCATCGGAAAACAGATAGAAGAAGCAATAAAAATACATAATCCTCATATAAAGCGGGATGCATTAGAAAAGCGTGTAATAGAATTGATGGAATTGGTCGGCATCGATCAGGCAGAGGAGCGGATGAAGTTATATCCGTATCATTTTTCAGGCGGCATGAGACAGCGGAGTGTGTTAGCGATCGCACTGGCAGGTACTCCATCTATCCTGATCGCAGATGAACCTACAACAGCGTTAGATGTGACGATACAGGCACAGATTTTGGATCTGTTCCGCGATATCCAGAAGAAAATGCATACCTCAACTATTTTTGTGACGCATGATCTGGGCGTTGTCGCAAGAGTTGCGGATCGGGTGGCTGTCATGTATGCAGGGAAAATCGTGGAACTTGGAACAACAGAGGACATTTTTTATGATGCAAGGCATCCATATACATGGGGGCTTATGCAGGCACTTCCGGCGTATGCAAAAGGGAAAGAGATGCTGCATGTGATCCCGGGAATGCCGCCGGTATTGATCGATCCTCCCAGGGGGGATGCGTTTGCATGCAGAAATGAATATGCGCTTGCAATTGATTATGAAAAAGAACCGCCAATGTTTAGAATATCGGACACACATTATGCGGCAACCTGGCTGCTGGATGAGAGAGCACCTGAAATAAAACCGCCTTCGCCCGTATGCAGTTCTTTTTTGTCAGGAGGAGATCAGAGAGAAGGATGTGAAGAAACAGCGGAGCGTAAAAAGACTTCTGTGGTGGAAGAATGTCAGAATGATGCAGAAAACAGGGAGACTTTAGTGGCTGTAAATCATCTCACGAAAAGTTTTTCCATTGGAAAAAGAAATGTGCATAAAGCTGTAGATGATGTGAGTTTCCGGATTTATAAGGGAGAAGTTTTTGGACTGGTAGGTGAATCCGGTTCCGGAAAATCAACTGTGGCAAATTGCGTGATGAATTTATGTAAACCAGATAGCGGAGAGATTTTATACAAGGAAATTGATACCTGCCGCAGTAAGGAGTTCCGGAAAAATAAAAAAATGCTTCAGTGTGAGCGGCAGATTATTTTTCAGGACTCCACTTCCAGTTTGAATCCTCGTATGAAAGTGAAGGATATTCTGTCAGAGCCCTTCCGGATACAGCACATAACACCGAAAAGAGGAACACTTTCAGAGGAAGCAGCATTTCAGCTGAAGTATGTTGGATTGGATAATTCCTATCTGGGAAAATATCCTTCCGAGCTTTCGGGTGGACAAAGGCAGCGTGTTGCAATTGCGCGTGCAGTAGCGATGGAACCGGAACTGCTGGTCGCAGATGAACCAATTGCATCCTTAGACGTATCCATTCAGGCACAGATCGTGAATCTGTTCCGGCATTTGCAGAAGGAGCACGGGTTTTCGTTTCTGTTTATTGCACACGATCTTTCCATGGTACGTTTTTTGTGTGACCGGGTAGGTGTGATGCATGACGGCAAATTAGTGGAAGTAGGAAATGTGGAGGATATTTTCAGACATCCGAAACACCCATACACGAAGGCATTGATCGAGTCGATCCCAATTCCGGATCCGCGCATGGAACGGCAAAGAGCGGGAGAAAAAGAAAATGAGTAAAAAAGAGGTTGGTATCTATATAATAAAAAAAATATTGCTGTTTCTGGCAAGTATTTTTTTGTTGTCAGTGATCGTATTTTATATTTCCAGACTGGCACCAGGAGATCCGCTTGTCTCTTACTATGGGGAAAGAGTGGAAAAAATGAGTCCCGAGGAACATGACTGGGCGATGGAGAAGCTGGGACTGAACGAGTCTGTTTCTGTTCAGTATGTAAAATGGCTTTCGAATGCATTTCATGGAGAATTCGGCATCTCCTATAAATACAAAATGGATGTGCTGGAAGTGATTTCCGGAAGAGTCGGAAATACAATGCTGCTGGGCGGGATTGGCTTTGTGCTTATTTTTACACTGGCGTTGTTATTTGGAATTTTGTGTGCATGGCACGAAGAAAAATGGCTGGATAAAATCATATGCCAGGTCGGAACGGTCACAAGCTGTATACCGGAGTTCTGGTTTTCACTGGTACTGATCCTTTTCTTTGCAGTTGAGCTTCATATATTGCCAAGTTCCGGTGCCTACACGATCGGAAAAGAGAAAGATACTGCTGACAGGATACAGCATCTCATATTGCCGGTCACAGTTGTAGTGCTGGGACATCTATGGTACTACGCTTATATGATCCGCAATAAGATCTTAGAGGAAGTGCGGGCAGATTATGTGCTGCTAGCGAAATCGAAGGGACTTACAAAAAACAGCATTCTTTTCCGCCATTGCCTTCGCAATATTATTCCGAGTTATCTGAGTATTATGGCAATCTCGGTACCTCATATTTTAGGAGGAACCTATATTGTTGAGACGGTATTCTCTTATCCTGGGCTTGGAACACTGGCTTATGAGAGTGCCAGATATAAAGATTATAATTTACTGATGGTTTTATGTATTCTTACAGGTATTGTCGTGGTTGTCTGCAACATGATCGCCCAGACGATAAATGAGAGAATCGATCCGAGAATACGTCAGTGACAGAAAGGAACCGATGATGGATACAGATTTTCAGATTGTGGGAATTAGAAATACAGAGGATCAGACTGTTAGCAGGCATAGAAAATGGTATCAGGGAAAACCGCTGATATCAGCACTGCTGCTTGCGGTCATCCTGTCAGGCTGCCTGTGCTGTAATCTGATCATGACAAAAGATCCCGGCTATATGGATCTGGCACATTACAATGAGGCACCGGGAGGAGAGTTCCTCTTTGGGACAGATACGATGGGGAGAGATATTTATTCCATGATCTGGTATGGGGGACGGATATCTCTATTGATCGGAGTACTTGCGACGTTTATCTCTACAGTACTTGCAATTGTCTTTGGTGCAGTTAGCGGATGTGCGCCGGAATGGGTGGATTCACTGCTAATGCGCTTTACAGAGATTTTCTTAAGCATCCCGAACCTGCTGCTGGTCATTTTATTGCAGGCAGTCTTAGGAAAAGCCAGCATTTTCAGTATTTCATTTATTATCGGGATCACGAGCTGGCCAAGTATTGCCAAAGTGGTGCGCACGGAAGTAAAACAGATCCGAAACAGCGGGTATGTCATCGCAGCAAGATGTATGGGAGGAAGCTTTTGGCATGTCTTGTGGAAACACCTGACTCCCAATTTTGCTTCATCGATCATGTTTATGGTTGTCATGAATATCAGAAGTGCGATCATTGCAGAGTCAACCTTAAGCTTCATGGGAATCGGTCTGCCGTTAGAGCAGATTTCGTGGGGAAGCATGCTTTCAAATGCAGACAAAGCACTGATGACAAAGTCATGGTGGATCATCCTCATACCGGGTCTTTTTCTTACAGCCACGCTCATGTGCATGACAAATCTTGGAAATTATTTGAGAAAAGCTGTCAACCGGAAGGAAAGTTATCTGTAATTGTGTCAGTGCATACATGACTTTACAGTTGACAAGACAGCTGTAAAGTGATACCTTAAACAAGAATCTTAAAACCATGGTAATGAGAAATTTTGTCATGATAAGGCAGGAAAATCTGAGAAAAGAGTGGATGATGGAATGGAAGTAATGCCTCACTTAAAACTGCGCGATGATCTCGGCATTCAGTATGCGATCCTTCCTGGAGACCCGGCAAGGGTGGAGCGGATCACAGAACAGTTAGAGGACGTGGAGGAGTTAGAATTTAACAGGGAATATAAAAGCATTGCAGGAACTTACAAGGGAATCCGCGTGCTTGCAGTTTCTACGGGGATCGGCGGCCCTTCGACCGGAATTGCTGTGGAAGAGCTGGCGCGTATCGGCGTGACGCATGCGATCCGTATCGGAAGCTGCGGTGCATTACAAAAAGAGATCAGATTAGGGGATCTGATCTTAGTGCAGGGTGCGGTGAGAGATGAAGGAACTTCCAGAACGTACATAGATTCCATTTATCCGGCAATCCCGGATTTTGAACTGATGAATGCCTGTGTAGAGGCAGCAGAGGAGGAGCAGATTCCGGCGCATGTCGGAATGGCACGGAGTCATGACAGTTTTTACACGGACAGAGAGGACGAGATCGACGCACTGTGGGCCGGCAGAGGAGTGCTTGGCTGTGATATGGAGACGGCGGCGCTGTTTGTGATCGGAAAACTCCGGGGTGTGAAGACAGCCTCTATCTTAAATACGGTGGTGGAATACGAGGATAACCTTGAAGATAACATTAACAACTATACGGATGGAGTGAATGCAACCGTACAGGGAGAAAAAAATGAGATTCATGTAGCATTGGAGGCACTGTACAGGTGCTCCGGAAAATGAGGAGGACAACGTTATGAAGAACATTTTTAAAACAAAATTAAACACAGCAAGTCTGGTATTGATCCCGGCATGTATCGGTATCAATTACCTCGGAAAATTATTTGCTTCCGTATTAAAACTGCCGTTATGGTTAGATTCCATCGGAACCTGTATCGGTGGCGCACTCGGCGGACCGATCATTGGTGCGATCTGTGGAGCAGCCAACAACCTGATCTATGGTTTTACAACCGGTGATTCCATTACATTAGTGTATGCCCTCACAAGTCTTGGCATCGGTCTTGTCGTTGGTATTATGGCACGTCTCGGCAAAATGGAAAAAGTAAACGGTGCGTTACTGACTTCTTTAGCCGGCGGTCTTGCAGCAGTATTGATCTCCACTCCGTTAAACGTTATTTTCTGGGGCGGTACAACAGGAAATGTCTGGGGCGATGCAGTATTCGCAGCAACACAGGCAGCAAATCTCCCGGTTGTATTAGGTTCTTTCTTGGATGAAGTTGTTGTGGATGTTCCGGATAAGATCATTACGGTATTGATCGTGTTTGCGATTTTAAAAGGACTTCCGAAAAAACTTACTGCTCTTTATGATGTGAACGACAGTGTGGAGAGCTTAGACTAAGAAGTGAAAACATATTCTGATGGAGTGATTTAGATGAAAAGTATCAGCCTTTATGTGGATAAAGATACCTATTTGACCAGAATGCATCCATTTACAAAACTGTGTTATATCTTAACAGCGGTCGCTGCATCGCTGATCGCAGGGAAGTTATGGGCATTCGCTATATTCATTGGAATCAGTCTTGTAATGCTTATCAGTGGAAAAATCATGAAAAAGGTTTTTCCACTGATTGCTTTTTCTTTTACAATTCTGATCACCATATTTTTGATCCATGGTTTATTTAATCATGAAAATGCAACCTTAATGTTTCAGTTAGGACCGTTAAAGTTCTATCGGGAAGGAATGATGTATGCGCTTCGCATCAGCTGTAACGTCTTAAATATGCTGCTGGCATTTGCGGTGTTTGTACTCACAACAAAACCGGCAGAGCTGGTAGAGAATCTGGAGCAGGCCGGATTTTCACCGAAGATCGGATATGTCATCAGTTCTGTTTTTCAGATCGTACCGCAGATGAGCGGCACGATGAACACGATCATGGATGCACAGCGGAGCCGTGGGCTTGAGACGGAGGGAAATCTGATCACCAGGGCAAAATCTTTTCTTCCGTTAATTTCGCCGGTTGTCATGAGCTCGCTCATCAACACAAGAGAGCGTGCGATCGCACTGGAAATCCGGGGCTTTGAGGCAGGGCAGAAAAAGACCTATCTCAGGGAAGGAAAAATGAAAACTTCCGACCGCATGTTATGTCTGGTGATGGCTGTGGTGATTGCAGGGGCTATAGTGGTGAGGATTGTGTTTTGAGTTGTTTATGGAAAAAGGAAGAATTATGGCATATATAAAGGTTGAAAATTTAAAATACCGCTATCCAAATACAACAAAGCTTGCGTTGGATGGGCTGGATTTTGAAATAGAAAAAGGTTCTTTTGTCGGGATCATCGGGGAGAACGGAGCTGGAAAAAGTACGCTCTGTCAGGCGTTCAACGGTCTTGTTCCGGGATTTTTCAAAGGGGCTTATGGAGGAAAAGTTCTGATCGAGGACACTGAGGTGGCAAAAACGACTGTTTCAAAGCTGTGTCAGAAAGTAGGTCTGGTATTCCAGAATCCGTTCAACCAGCTCTCCGGTGCAAAAGAAACTGTTTTTGAGGAAATTGCATTTGGTCTGCAGAACTTCGGCGTGCCAAAAGAAGAGATGATAAGCCGTGTGGATGAAGTGATGGAACTGCTGGATATTGCAGCTTACAGGGACAGAAATCCGTTTGATCTGTCCGGTGGTCAGATGCAGAGGGTTGCGCTGGCAGGTATCCTTGCGATGAAACCGGAAGTGATCGTGTTAGACGAGCCTACCTCACAGCTTGATCCGGCGGGAAGCGAGGAAGTTTTTGCAGCGGTCGATAAGCTTGCAAAATCAGGGATCACGATCATTATGGTGGAACAGAAGCTGGAAAAGCTGGCAGAATACTGTGATAAGATTTTGCTGCTGCATCAGGGAAAGCAGATCGCATTCGATACGCCGGAACAGATTTTTTCCAGAGCGGATCTGCAGAGCTATGGGGTGAATCCACCTGCCTATACAAGAATCTGTCAGGCTTTTGGCGTGAAGAAAGAGAATGGATGTTATCCGGCTTCGCTTAAGGATGCGCTGGCGTTAAAAGATTTGTTTCCGGGGGAGGAAGCATTCTGCCCGGAAAAAATATTATTAGACAATAATAAAGATATGAAAAATAAGAATGGGCAGATTGAAGATTCTGTAACTACAGATGAAAGCATGAAACTGACTATAAGTTGTAAGAAAAATGTTTTTGACATCGAACATCTGGAATTTCAATATCTCGAAAATGTTCCGGTTCTGCAGGACATAAACCTTACAATTGACCACAGACCAACTGCGATCATCGGTCAGAACGGCGCAGGAAAAACGACTCTTGTAAAGCTGTTAAAAGGTCTGTTAAAGCCGGTGGGCGGCAGCATCTACTACGGTGGAAGCGACATGGCAGAAAAGACCGTTGCAATGTTGGCAGGGGAGATCGGTTACGTATTCCAGAATCCGGACGACCAGATTTTCAAATATCATGTGATCGATGAAGTCATGTTCGGACCGCAGAATATTGGAATGACAAAAGAGCAGGCAAAGGAAAAAGCTGTTGCAGCATTAAAGCTGGTCGGACTGGAACAGCTTGCAGACGAAAATCCTTATGATCTGGAATTGTCAGAGCGCAAACTGGTTGCGATCGCTTCCGTTCTTGCGATGGATACAAAAGTGCTCATTCTGGATGAACCGACGATCGCGCAGGACTGGAAGGGCAGAAAGATCATTCAGAAAATGATCCGGGATCTGAGCAGTCAGGGAAAAACGGTGATTGCGATTTTACACGATATGGATTTTGTGGCAGAGAGTTTCGAGCGTGTGATCGTTATGGCGCACGGAAAAGTGCTCGCAGATGGCACAAAAGAGGAAGTGTTTGCACAGAAGGATGTTTTGGAGCAGGCAAGGATCGACCAGCCGTATCTGACAAAACTGTGCCAGCAGCTGGGGTATAAGAACTTGTATTTTTCATTGAAAGATTAGGAAGAAGTGAAATTATAAGAAAAAGGATATTTGATACAATTAGTGTCATGGAGTAAAAAATATTTTGGATATTTTATAATTAAAAAAGAAAATTGGAGGTTTACATAATGAGAAATTTATTAGTAGTGGTAGATATGCAGAATGATTTTATCGATGGCTCACTCGGAACAAAAGAGGCAGTGGCTATCGTGGATAACGTAATCGCAGAGATTGCAAAGTATGACACCAAAGACATTTTTGCAACAAGGGATACACACCCGGAAAATTATTTAGAGACTCAGGAAGGGAAAAATCTTCCGGTTGTGCACTGCGTGAAGGGAACAGACGGATGGCAGATCAATGAGAAAGTGAAAACTGCATTAAGAGACGCAGTAGTGATCGACAAGCCGACGTTCGGTTCAAAAATTCTTGCAGAAGAGATTACAAAAATCGCAGAGAAAGAAGATATCACCGTTACATTGGTCGGACTTTGTACCGACATCTGTGTTGTCTCCAATGCAATTTTAATTAAGGCATATCTGCCGGAGATCCCGGTCAAAGTCATTGCTTCCTGCTGCGCAGGTGTCACACCGGAAAGCCATGAAGCAGCACTGGCTACAATGAGAATGTGTCAGGTGCAGGTGGAGTAAATCCTTGGAGAGCCAAGGCAATAATCGCAATGTTATAGAAAATATATGCAATGTACACTGAAAAAGTTCAATGCTAAAATCCACTTAAAATCATGATTTGAAAATGTTAAACAATGTTTTTAGGAGGAATTACAATGAACGAAGCAACGAAATATAACCGTGCGAAAACATGGCAGATCGCATTGTTTGCATTAAATATGATGTCAACAAATATGTATCTGTTTTTAATGATGTATGTATCTTACTATGCAAATGGAATTTTAGGAATGTCTGTAGTATTTGTATCTACACTGGCAACTTCTATGCGAATTTTTGATGGATTTACAGATCCGATCATTGGATGGCTGATCGATCATTCCAATGGACGTTTTGGAAAATTCCGCCCGTTCCTTGTTGTCGGTAATGCGCTTCTTGCATTAAGCATGATCTTATTATATAAGACTACACATTTAGTTCCGGAAACACTCCGGATCCCATATTTTATTGTTGTGTATGCACTTTACATTATTGGTTATACCGTTCAGGGAACAGTCACAACTTCTGCACAGACTTTACTTACAAACGATCCAAAACAGAGACCGATTTACGGTTTCTTTACAGGCTTTTTTATGCTGTTCTTACAGACCGGAATTACAATGCTTGTTTCCAATTACCTTGTTCCGAAATATGGCGGAATGACACTTGAATTCTTCAGTGAGATCATTGTCTGGGTAATTGCAATTGCTTTTGTATTAATGATCTGCTCACTGATTGCCATTGCTCCAAAAGATAAACCGGAATACTACAACAGCATGGTAAAAAATAAAGAAGAAAAAGTCAGCTTCAAAACTTATTGGGAAGTATTAAAACACAACAGAGCACTTCAGATGTTAGTTATTTCCGAGTCTACAGATAAACTCGCAACAAGTATTGCAGGAAATTCTATCGTAGGTGTTATGCTTTATGGAATTATTATTGGTGACTATGCAGTAATGGGAAGATTGTCTGCTATCACAATGATTCCAAACATTATTTTACTTGTAATAGGTATTATGGGAGCAAGACATTCCGGACAGAAAAAGACGTATGTAGCGACTGTATATGGATGTATTGCTGTTCAGCTCGCAATTACACTGCTTCTGATTTTTGGTGATCCAACCAAGATTGATCTGAAGTCCTTTGGATTTATGAATATTGCATTTGTAGTTCTTATTATTGCATTGAATGGAATTCGTAATATCGGAAGTAATATGATGATTCCAATGATGGCAGACTGCACCGATTATGAAGTGTATAGAAGTGGACATTATGTGCCGGGACTAATTGCAACCGTATACTCCTTTATTGATAAACTTATTTCATCATTTGCAACTACAGTTGTTGGAGCATTTGTAGCTGTCATAGGATATAAAAATTCAGTGCCACAGGTGGGAGATGCAAGCACACCTGAAATTCTGATGATCACAATTTTATTATTCTGTGGCATGCCGATTTTGGGATGGATTGCTTCTATTATTGCAATGAAGTTCTATCCATTGACTGGTGAAAAAATGAAGGAGATTGAGGACAGCATTGCTGAAACACAGCAGAAAAATGCTGTAAAAGCATAATTGTGAGAGACGAAAATAAAAATATAATCCCATTGTGGGGACCATATTCGAAAAAGTATATGGGTATTTCAAGAATTATGAAGGAGAGTGCTGTTCCAGGAGCAAGATTTGATTTGGTGATCCATCCGACCTATGCGAACAGCAATGTACCGGCTCCAAACGTTACAATCCCATCTGAGTATCATCCGTGGGATTGTGATAGTAATGGAAAATATTATAGATACCGCTATGAGCTTCTTTGGAAAGATCAGTTATATGCAGACGTAGATTTCTTTGAGATTGAGGAGGAAACCTGGGGAATCCGGGTTTCCTTCCATAATAATACGGATAAAAACCAGAATTGCCTTATCAATTATTTTGCCGCAGAGGAATATCCGAAAAGCAGAGTATACACGAAAAAAGTACCGGAAAAAAGTGATGCGTGGAATGCTGTCGATTATGAAAATTTGGAGTTTGGAAAAGCAGTTCCATGGGAACACCTGAATCTGGATGCCATGAAAAAGGGAGAGATCCCGGTCGATGGATTTACGGATGACAATGGATTGGGAATGTCCTACTATGCACTCTTTATGCGTTATCTTGGATTGAAAGCGTTTGGCGGCAATCAGGGCGACAAAGTTTCTTATCAGGTAAAATTAAAGGAATCGTATCAGGACGCAGTGTTAGCGATAAGATATTGTACATTGCAGGATGAGGGAGATGTAATTTTTCAAAGCAATGTTGGAACAATCCATTTTGCGGCAACAAAAGAGAGTGGAATCTGCTATGTTCCAATCGGAAAAATTTCAGATAAAGAGTTCATCTTTAAAATGGAAGCTTTCAGCGAACAGAGTAATGGAATAATGCTTGATTTTTTATGTGTTTGTGAAAAATCAGACAAAAAGGAAGTCGGAATAACAGAAGAGGCTCGTAATGTAATCCCAAAAGTTGAGTACGAGAATGATCATATAAAATATCAGTACAACTATAAGGAAAATCCAATATATCTTAGCATTTTAAGCAAGCGTGTCAGAAGCAGAAAATTGTATTCGGGCTGTATTGAGGATGCATTAGTATCACGCCTTGCAAATTCAGATGCTACTTATGATAATCTGACGAGAAGTTTTTCGGGTGCATTTCAGGATAAACATTCGGATGAAGGCTTTTATCATATTAATGTTGCAGAAGCGTTATTTGTTCCAGGAAAAAGTGTCAGAACGGAATATGCATACATCAGTACAAAAGAACGTAATTATTCAAAAGCTGAATTAGAAATTTTCTGGAAACAATGCAGAAGCATTGTAAAAAAAGAAAATTGTGCCAATGAAGAGGGAAATCCATTTGAATTTACAGGACGGATGATGAAATCTGCATTATATAGTAATATTGTGTATCCAATCAGGCGGCATGGTGAATACATTGCGCATTATACACCGGGAAAAAGATGGGACAGTCTGTATACGTGGGATTCCGGATTTATTGGACTTGGAATGTTAGATTATTCCTCAAAACTTGCAGAATATGTAATGGACACTTACTTATCCGAACCAGATAATACAGATTTCGCATTTGTGGCACATGGTTCACTTGTCCCAACACAGTTTTATTTGTATTACGAGATATTAAATCGGGCGGATGCAAAAGAACGGGAAAATTTGAAGAAATACTATCCGATGTTTTTACGTTACTATCGTTATATGGCTGGCAGGACGGAAGGATCCACAATGTCAAGACTTGGAAATGGTCTTCTGACGGTATATGACTATTTTTACAATGCAAGTGGAATGGACGATTATCCGCCGCAGGTGGAGTTACATCGAAAGAATATGGAACAGGTAGTATCACCGGTCTGCAGTAATGTACATTTTATCCGTATTGCAAAATTTATGAAACAGATTTCAATGGCATTTGGATATGAGGAGAATCTGCCGGA
>OGXO01001225.1_pt1 | contig 14287 bp, 20 predicted proteins | sample 1576321 | NCBI WGS metagenome assembly OGXO01 (sample SAMEA3541568, study PRJEB24748) | human gut metagenome | biome: human gut; feature: human-associated habitat; material: faeces | place: China | collected 2012 | reverse complement strand
AGACCGCCGCAATCGACCACTCTGCCACCTCTCCAAAACTTCCTTTTCAGAAGTGCTTTTCGTTAAAAGCGGTGCAAAGGTACGAACTTTTTTTTAAACATGCAAGAGTTTCCACGAAAAAAAATTGGGGAAGATTTCCAAAGAATAGCAATATCTAGGTATTTTATGTTGAAAAGCATAAAATAGAGCATATTTATGCTGATTATATGAAAAAACGTTGTAACTTTGTGCGCTCTAAAGAAAAGGATAACTACAACCTCTAATTTTATCATTTATGGAATTAAATAAGATCTTTAAAGACGGTCTTTGGAGCACAGAAATCAACGTAAGAGATTTCGTTAGTCACAACATCACTCCGTATTATGGAGATGCTTCTTTCCTCGAAGGACCTACCGAACGCACTAAAGCTGTATGGAACCGCTGCCTCGAAGCACTGGCAGAAGAAAGAGCCAATAACGGAGTACGCTCACTGGATAATGTCACCGTCTCAACCATCACTTCTCATAAAGCCGGATATATCGACAAAGAAAACGAACTGATCGTCGGTCTGCAAACAGACGAACTTCTGAAACGTGCAATAAAACCTTTCGGAGGTATCAACGTGGTGAGCAAAGCCTGCCATGAAAACGGCGTGGAAGTGGACGACCGTGTAAAAGATATATTCACTCACTACCGCAAGACGCACAATGACGGAGTATTTGACGTATATACCGAAGAAATCCGTTCGTTCCGTTCTCTGGGATTCCTCACCGGACTTCCTGACAACTATGCCCGCGGACGTATCATCGGCGACTACCGCCGTATGGCTCTCTATGGTATCGACCGACTGATTGAGGCAAAAAAAGAAGACTTGCGTAACCTTACCGGTCCGATGACCGATGCCCGCATCCGCCTGCGCGAAGAAGTGGCAGAGCAAATCAAGGCATTGAAGGACATGAAGGTAATGGGCGAATACTACGGACTCGACTTGAGCCGTCCTGCCTACACCGCACAAGAAGCAGTACAATGGGTATACATGGCTTACCTTGCTGCCGTAAAAGAACAAGACGGTGCTGCCATGTCACTGGGTAACGTCTCTTCGTTCCTCGACATTTATATGGAATATGAATTGAGCAAAGGAACCATCACAGAATCTTTCGCACAGGAGCTGATCGACCAGTTTGTCATCAAACTGCGTATGGTGCGCCACCTGCGTATGCAATCTTACAACGACATCTTTGCCGGCGACCCGACATGGGTAACCGAATCCTTGGGTGGACGCCTCAACGACGGACGCACGAAGGTGACAAAGACTTCTTTCCGCTTCCTGCAAACACTCTACAACCTCGGCCCTTCACCGGAACCGAACCTGACTGTATTGTGGAGCCCGGAACTGCCGGAAGGATTCAAAGAATTCTGCGCAAAAGTATCTATCGACACTTCTTCCATCCAATATGAAAACGACGACCTGATGCGTGAAGTGCGCCAGTCTGACGACTACGGAATCGCGTGCTGCGTATCTTATCAGGAAATCGGAAAACAAATCCAATTCTTCGGCGCACGTTGCAACCTGGCAAAAGCCCTGCTGCTTGCCATCAACGGCGGACGCTGCGAAAACACCGGTACGGTAATGGTGAAAAATATCCCCGTACTAACCAGCGACACACTGAACTTCGAAGAAGTAATGAGCAACTACAAGAAGGTATTGACAGAAATCGCCCGTGTTTACAACGAAGCGATGAACATCATCCATTATATGCATGATAAGTATTACTACGAAAAAGCCCAAATGGCTCTTGTAGATACCAACCCGCGCATCAACCTTGCTTACGGTGTAGCCGGACTTTCTATCGCCCTCGATTCACTGTCGGCCATCAAATATGCCAAAGTGACTGCACGCCGCAATGACATCGGTCTGACAGAAGGTTTCGATATTCAAGGCGAATTCCCTTGCTTCGGTAATGACAACGACAAGGTAGACCACCTGGGTGTTGACCTGGTCTATTTCTTCAGCGAAGAATTGAAGAAACTCCCGGTTTACAAGAATGCCCGTCCTACTCTGTCTTTGCTCACCATCACTTCCAACGTGATGTATGGCAAGAAAACAGGTGCTACTCCCGACGGACGCGCCAAAGGTGTCGCTTTTGCTCCGGGAGCCAACCCTATGCACGGACGTGACAAGAACGGTGCTATCGCCTCTTTGAGTTCCGTAGCGAAATTGCGTTACCGCGACTCACAAGACGGTATCAGCAACACCTTCTCCATCGTTCCGAAATCACTGGGAGCTACTGAAGAGGATCGCGTAGAAAATCTGGTGACAATGATGGATGGTTACTTCACCAAAGGCGCTCACCACTTGAACGTAAATGTGCTGAACCGTGAGATGCTTTACGACGCAATGGAGCATCCGGAAAAATATCCGCAGCTTACCATCCGTGTTTCCGGTTATGCCGTAAACTTCGTGAAGTTGAGCCGCGAACATCAATTGGAAGTAATCAGCCGTAGCTTCCACGAACGTATGTGAGAAGAAGTTGAGAATGGAGAGTTGAGAGTTGAGAGTTCATTTTGATATTATCGATATGGGTAAAAGTATTGTCGAAGGTAAATCATATTCTTTTGCGTTAAGGATTATCAATGCCTATAAGTATTTGTCCGGCGAACAAAAAGAGTATGTATTGTCAAAACAGATGCTAAGAAGCGGAACTGCCATCGGAGCTTTATGTAGAGAAGCAGAACATGCTCAAAGTAAAGCAGATTTCCTAAACAAGATGAATGTAGCCCTGAAGGAAGCCAATGAAACAGAATATTGGCTCATGTTACTAAAGGACAGCCACTATATAGGAGCCGAAGTGTTCAACTCAATTGAACAAGACTGTGACGAATTAATAAGTCTATTAGTAAGCATTGTTAAATCTACCAAAACCAATATATCAAAATGAACTCTCAACTCTCAACTCTCAACTCTCAACTTCTCCAAGTCCATTCATACGAAAGTATGGGAACATTCGACGGGCCGGGCTTACGGCTCGTCGTTTTTCTTCAAGGATGCAATTTCCGCTGCCTGTATTGTGCCAATCCCGACACGATAGCCGGAAAAGGAGGTACACCTACCCCACCGGAAGAAATCGTCCGCATGGCTATGAGCCAACGTCCTTTTTTCGGGAAACGCGGAGGAGTCACTTTCTCCGGAGGAGAACCTACGTTTCAGGCCAAAGCACTGGTTCCTCTGGTGCGTGAACTGAAAGAAAAGGGAATACATGTATGCATAGACAGCAACGGCGGTATCTGGAACGAAGAAGTAGAAGAACTTTTCAAACTGACGGATCTTGTATTGCTGGATATTAAAGAGTTCAATCCAGCACGCCATCAGGCACTGACCGGAAGAAGTAACGAGCAAACCATCCGCACGGCAGCATGGCTGGAAGAAAACGAGAAACCTTTCTGGCTGCGTTATGTATTAGTGCCCGGATACAGCGATTTCGAGGAAGACATCCGCCATTTAGGAGAAGCTCTGGGAAAATATAAAATGGTGCAACGAGTGGAAATCCTGCCTTATCATACATTAGGCGTACATAAGTATGAAGCAATGGAGCAGGAATACAAGCTGAAAAACGTAAAAGAAAATACCCCCGAACAACTTGAAAAAGCCGCGGAGGTATTTAAAGAGTATTTCACTACTGTGGTGGTCAATTAACCACCACAGTAATAAATAGGATAAAAAATCACCATGTCTCTGCTTTCACCTCGAAACAGGGACACTCTTTGATCCGTTCCCAGGGGTCTACAATTCCGTTGTAGTTGGTGTCAGGGCTCAAGTCCCGGTGACCGACCACCTTTGCATCCAGATAACGCTGCAACAACTCGCTTACCAGACGATGCATCGCCTCTTTCTGGCGGGAAGTACGTGTATCCGCTGCCTTTCCGTTCTCATCCAGCCCGCCTTCATAGCACACCCCTAAACTAATCGCATTAAAACCGCGTGCATGAGCACCCACCGTATCTTCATCCCTCATCGGTTCTATCTGTCCCGACTTGCGGATATAATAATGATACCCCCAACACGAAAAGCCCCGAAAGCGATGAGCAGTGTCCACATCCTTCGCCGTGAAGTCGCGATCGACACGGGTAGCAGAGCAGTGAATCACAATCAGACTAATCTTTCTCATCGTCCTTCTCCCTTTCCGTCGTTTTCACATTACACACTTCTTTATGAGTAGCATTGAAGCGCACCTCTCTCACAATTCTGTTCCGCTTTCTTTTTCCGAAGAAAGGCACAAGGAACATGATTACATCCAAAATCTTAGTTACAATTTCTTTCATTTGATCTAATATTAAAGTTATCATGCTGCCGGATCCGGAGCTTCTCCGCTTCCACCACCGTCTGAACCGCCACCGGAACCTTTGTCATCGTCTTCTCCTTCATTGCCGCTACCGCCCGTTTGGGCCACCGCACGCGTCGTTACCTGCTGGTAGCTAAGAATCTTCGTGATGTCCGCCAACGTTTTTCCGGGACGGAAAATAATATGGGCAGCCGTAATCAGCGAACTTGAAAACTCCTTGACCGACACAGCTCCTTCACTGTTCAACCCGATCTGCAAACTGCCCAAATCACCCAGCCGGACTATTCTTCCCGCTTTCAACGCACGCTTCGCCTCATAAAGAATACCCGAAATGGCGGCACGCACATCTGTCTCCGTACAGGTAGACCGACTGGTGATTCCCTCGCACAACTCTTCAAAATCCAACTCTCCCGAAGCCTGTGCCTGCGCGTAATACTTTGCCGACTCATCCTTTTTGGCAGGATTCTTGCGCGGCACTACTGAATAAGTTACTGTCATTGCCATAATAAAATAATTTTAAGATTTCACACATTTCGAACGCGTTCCTTATTTGTTAACGACATAAAGATAACACATTTTTCACCCTCCGGATTCCCCAACGAAGTTTCCTGATACTCTATGAATAATAATGACGTTATTCTTTTATTAAACCATTAATTTTCAGTAACTTTATAGCATAAACCAAATATCATTCATCATGTATTATCCGGATCAGCCGTTTCATATCCGCACTTATAAAAAGTCGGAGTTAGCTCATCTTTACAACCCCAACGTATGCCTTAAAGTAGCCTTACAAATACTACGTCGTTGGATTGTCTACAACCTTCCGCTCCTGCAAGAACTCGAACAAGAAGGCTATCGTGCCCGCAACCGCCTTCTCTCTCCCCGGCAAGTGGCAACGATCATACGCTATTTGGGAGAACCCTAGGAACTTAATCAAAAAAACGAAAAGTTCCATTCTATTATTTTACAAACAAATTTCTTTGCAACCGCAAATTAAAAAGAACAAACCAACATGGATCATTTTACCATCTTTCAAGACTTTTACCGCGTCATAGCCGAAATGACAGAAGAAGAAATCGTATCGGCCATCAGCAACGGCACATACCGGAAAACAGTGGAGGACGTGCGCCGAATCTTTGCGGAACAAGGCGAGAAAGCAGCCAACGAAAAGAAAATAGAACTACCGGAAATCACCTTTTCAGCCAACTACCGGGGAGGACGTTCAAACGCAACTCTCGTCAAGTATCTGGGATACATCGTGGTAGACATCGACCATCAGACACAGGAAGCATTGGCACGCATCCTCGCACTGGCAAAAAAGTGTGCCCACACCCGCATCGCTTTCATCAGTCCCAAAGGAATGGGACTGAAAATCGTGGTACGTGTATGCCGGACGGACGGGACATTGCCCGAAACGATTCAGGAAATTGAAGATTTCCATCATGCCGCTTATCACAAAATCGCTTCCTTTTATGCCCAGCTCTGCGGAGTTGAGGTCGACACTTCCGGACAGGATGTCAGCCGCACTTGCCTGTTCTCTTACGATCCGGATATTTATTTCAATCCCGATGCCACAGCTGTCATCGTGGAACAGCCACCGATGTTCTTCAAGTCTCAAAAGAAGAAAAGGGCATCCGGCAAAAAGAAAAAGACGACAGCACCAGACAACAATCCCCTCACCGAACAAGTGGCACTCAACTACCATTCCTCGCACGCTTCCTTAATGGTGACTCTGAACTATTATCACAATAAATCCGAAAAGTACGTCACCGGCAACCGGAACAACTACCTGCATTGCCTGGCTTGTATGTACAATCGCTACGGCGTCCCCCAGGAAGAGGCGGCAGCTTTTATCAAGAGCCAGTTCACCGATCTTCCCGCGGATGAAATGGACGCACTGATCGGGAGTGCTTACGGACACAATGAGGAATTCGACACCCGCAAGCTGAATAGTACGCAGAAGCGAATATTACAGATTGAGCAACATATCAAAGAAAATTACGATACACGCTACAACGAAGTGCTTCATATCATGGAATATCGCAGAAGGAAAACGGACACGGAGCAACCGGAACCTTTCCATATTCTCGACGAAATGATGGAAAACAGCATTTGGATGGAGATGAACGAACTGGGCTATTCGTGCACCGTCAAGACGATTCAGAATCTGATCTACTCCGACTTCAGCATCACCTACCATCCTATTCGCGAGTATTTAGACTCGCTGCCTGAATGGGACGGAACGGATTATATCGGTATCCTTGCCAACAGCGTGCATACTAGTCACCAGAAATTTTGGGTAGAATGTCTGGAACGTTATCTGGTGGGAATGTGCGCTGCCGCCACACAAGACGATGTGGTGAACCACACTGTTTTGTTGCTTTGCAGCGAAATACAGAACATCGGAAAGACTACGTTTATCAACAACCTGCTGCCGCCCGAATTGCGCGCCTATCTTTCTACCGGTCTTATTAACCCGAACAACAAGGATGATCTGGCCAAAATAGCGCAGGCAATGCTTATCAATCTGGATGAGTTTGAAGGGATGAACGGACGGGAACTGAATATCTTCAAGGATTTGGTTACCCGCAAAGTAATCAGCATCCGTCTGCCATACGCGCGGCGTTCGCAGAACTTCCCTCACACGGCTTCTTTTGCCGGCACATGCAATTATCAGGAAGTGCTTCACGACACCACAGGTAACCGCCGTTTTCTCTGCTTTCATGTCAACTCGATGGAGTTTATCAAAATAAACTACGCGCAGTTGTATGCACAAATCAAGTATCTGCTTAACAAGCCGGGATATCAGTATTGGTTCACCCAGTCGGAAAACTCACGGATTGAAGAGAACAACGAGGATTTCATTTTCCACTCACCGGAAGAAGAACTGGTGTTGACACATATCCGCAAACCGGAACGTTTCGAAAAGGTGCATTATCTGACGGTCACTGAAATTGCGGAATTGATTCGCGAACGGATGGGGTATCAATATTCTCACGGAACCAAAGCCCAACTAGGAAAAGTGATGTCCAAACATGGCTTCGAATTTCATAAGGGAAAAAACGGGAGAAGATACACTGTATTCATTATTGATACGGAACAGGTGAAATCAAACAGGCTATATGAATAAGATTTCATCTCCTTCGCACGCAAAAAGGTGAGGGTTGGTGAGGGTACTTTTGCAACTTTTCATTTTTATATTTCTTATTTCTATTCTTCTATTTTCTTCTAAAAAAAAATACGAATGTTAGAAATTTACCCTCACCTACCCTCACCTTTTCCTTTTTCTTCCTCAAAAAAACGGTGGGAAATTTGAAAAAGACAGTTATCTTTTTCAAATTTCCCACCATGTTTTTTTTATCTGAATCGAAGTTATACTCCTAGCACAATACTAGCATCAATATTCAGTTTTTTACTTATTTCACGAGCCACTTTCAATGTCGGCTCACATTTTCCGGAAATGTAGTCACTAAGACGCGAAGGACTAACTCCTATCAATTGTGACAGTGATTTCTGATTGAGCCCCATTTCGTACATACGAAGCTTCAGAACATCCACAAGCGAAGGTTCTCCCAAAGAAAAGTGTTCCTCTGAATAATCGGCAACAAGATTAGAAAGAAGTTCCAACTCGATGCTGTTAGGATCATTCAAAGGAGTATCATCCTTCACTAACGGAAGAAGATCCTCCACTCTCTTTACAGCCCATTCATACTGGGTTTGGTTTTCTATCTTTGTCATATTTTCAAATATTAGCACAATCTATTTTATCATATTCTTTATGAGTACCAATAAAGCGAATATATACAAACTTTACAGTGAACTTCACCACTACTACCAAGCGATAATTATTCCCTTTAACATTGAAAACATAATGCTGGTTACCTACACTGTCGGCACTATTAAAGGTCTTCTTTATATCAGCGAAACAAGCCCATTCACTTTTCTTTACTATAGTAACCCATTCTTGCAAAGCAACTTTTGAATCGGGATGCTCCTCTGCATATTCTCTTAACGCTTGTTCTGTAAATATTCTCATTAGTTACTCACTTATCATGCAACAAAAATAAGAATATAATTCCAATTTTCAAAATTATATTCCGATATTTGTAATTATGGATAAAAAGATTCGCTTCTTATAAAGACATCGAAAATTCGATCCTACAACCTAACGCATTCATGATGCGATAGAAAGTAGAAACCTTAGGTTCTGTCTGACCACTTTCCACTCTTGAAATATAAGAACGGTCGGAACCGATACGCCGGGCTAACTCTGCTTGAGTAATCTTAGCCTTTTTCCTTGCGTCTTCGATAATTTGCCCGGTGTAGAAAGCATACGCTTTTTCTTCTGCTTCCGCACGTTCGGGAGTACCTTCTGCTCCAAATTTCGCATCAAGAACAGCGTCATAATCTACTATTTGATGATTGTTTATCTGCATAATATTCCTCCTTTATTTTTAATGCTTTATCTATTTCACTACCCGGTGTTTTTTGCGACTTCTTTTGAAAGCCATTAAACAACACTACAATATTTCCATCATCAAAAATGAAAAATACCCGGTATATATTACCATTATATTCTGTACGAAGTTCAAAAACTCCGTCCTGAACAAATTTTACAAATTTAGTGGAGAGTCTTTCTTGTGTTTTCAACAAGAGTAGTCCATACTGGATTTTATCTTGTTCCTTTTCGGTTAAAGTCTCCATGAAAGCCTCAAAGTAACCTCCGTATGTACGGATCTTACGTTTCTTTTCCATACTGCAAATATACGAATTGTTGTTCAACTATACAACAATTATCTTTTTATTTTATATTATTTTTCCTCAAATTCTCCGGCACGCTTTTTCTTCTCATAAGATACCAGCGTCTCTACACTAAGCGTTTTCCCATTCTTAGGGCTTATCACATCTACAACGCTTGCTAACGCACGAAAAGTCTGTTCGCAATTTGCTACTCCGTCATACGTCAACCTACCCAGATTGATGGCATCGAGCACAACAGAGACATATTGCTTCGGATTTCCCCGATACTCGATGATGACAGGCGTGAGATGCGACATCTCTCGAGTCAGTTGACTGACGATTCTTTTTTTTGGTCGAGCAGATCCATTAATTTTTCACTATGCACATCGATTTGTGCGGTTACTTCACGAAGTTCATCTTTCAATGAACACAATAATTCATCATTCAATGAATTTTCCATAAAACTTTCTATTTAATTGATTATAAAAAAGCCATTCCAGAAAGATAAGCAATCATTACTTACTTCCCGGAATGGTGTCTAATACCTCGAAAACAAAGACTTATATTCTAACCTAATGTACTCACTTTAATCCACTTCTTTTGATTTTGCATTCCATACCAGCAAAGCAAACAACACCGAAAGCAAAGCAGCACCAATCCAAAACCAATTGATATACGTGAAGTCATAAACATCAACGCCATTCTGAACAGTCTTTTGCCCTTCTATTAATATACCGCTCATCACATCCTGCAATCCGGCTCCGATGTAGCTGGCAATACCGACTACTCCCAATGCAGCACCCGAAGCATTACGGGGAGCAATATCCACTGCCATCAAACCACCCAGAAAACAGATCAAAACTCCGATACCTAAACCGAAAAGAACCATTGCCAACACGTCTATCCAAAAATGAGCTCCCGGAACTAAGAGAAACAAACAAAGAGCAAACACATTCATCAATCCGAAAATTAACGCAGGAACATTGCGACGTCCACCAAATAACTTATCAGAAATAACACCTGAAAACATAGTACCGATTATACCACAGACCGGACAAATAGAAATGATAAAACTGGCATCCAAGGTGGAGTAACCCTTTTGGGCTTCCAAATAAAAAACGCCCCAACTATTGATAGCATAACGACTGATATACATAAAAGCACTCGAAAGAGCCAGTATCCAAATGGCAGGCATCAGCAATACCTGACGCTGTGCTTTATTAAAATCAGCCGTTTCTGTCTCACTCATTTCCTTTTTCTGTTTGGGAACATTCACCGAAGGGAATCCCATGCTTTCGGGAGTATCATGGAAGAACTTCCAGACGATCAACGCTCCTATCAATCCCACTATACCGGCTCCGAAGAAACCATACCGCCAGCCCAACACACTGACAATTGAGGCTATTATCAGAAAAGTCAACGCTTCGCCGAAATTATGGCTCTCAGACCAAAAGCCATAGTATGAACCGCGTTCCTTATCCGTAAACCAACGGGAAAGCCCTACTACACAAGAGGCTGCTCCCATAGATTGAAACCAGCCGCTAATCCCCCAAAGGATAGCGAACAGGATAAAAGAATTAGTAAAACCGAGACAAAGATTAACCAAAGCAGTTATCAATAAACCGGTAGTCATAAAACGGTTGATATTGCTGCGGTCGGCAAGGAAACCGTTCGTGAATTTCCCGATCGCATAGGTGAAAAACAATACGGAACCTATGATGCCTAACTCTGTTTCCGAAAAAATTCCTTCATCTACAATAGGTTTCTTTACGACATTCAGGCTAAGACGGCACACATAATACATACCGTAACCGAAAGTCGCTGAAAGAAAGGTAGACCATTTCAGGTATTTCAGACGACGACTATCGGAATTTATACGGGTATCGGAATCCAAACGACATTTGTCGAATGAAGACAAAGTTTCCCTGTTGCAAGGTCTCGGTGAAGAGACCTTGTAAAAATTAATTAGTTGTTTCAACATGGAGAAATTCTTTTAGTCGTGGAGCTTCTTGGTTCGTAAATACTCCAATAGAAGAACAGGACGGTCTGTTTGAATCAGCTTAGCACCCTGATTGATAATCCATCCCCAACTTTCATCCGGTTGGTGAAGTTCTACTGCACGGTCATCATCGTGACCACCACATAATTCTGGCCATAGAGAATTAATGAAAAGGTTGGCACCTGTAGCACGCACTTTCTGAATCAAATCGAGAACCGGCTGACTATCATTATCAAATACCAGTTCATAGGCAGCAGGTTTCATGTGCTTCTGATAGCTGTCAATAATAGCTTCGGCTCCTTCTTTATGAAGCTGTACGACAGGCATGAAAATGACTTTATCCAGCACATCTCCATTTTCTGCTTTCACTTGTTCATAAGGAAGCCCGGCTTTGATAATGCATTGTTGAACTGTCCCGGTCTTTTCAAGAATGGCGTAAGCTTCTTTAAAATAATCATAACCTTTATCAATATTAACCAGAATCTTGCCTTTACAAAGTAACATTACCTCTTCCAGAGTAGGTATCAGGTGAGCCGTTTTATGTCCGGTACCACTTTTTAAGCGGAACTGTCGCAGTTCTTCAAGAGTATAGTCGGCAGGATACCCTTTTCCAGTAGTCGTACGGTCAATCTTTTTATCATGCATCAGAATCAGATGTCCGTCTTTGGTTTTCTTTAAATCAATTTCGATCACATCTACTCCCATATCAATACAGTTCTGAATGGCTTGCAACGAGTTCTCTGGGGCATTACGCCAATCAGCACGATGAGATACGACCAAGACCGAACGAGCGGCCGGTTCTTGAAGATTCGCAATAATTTGATCCGAATGGTTCTGGGCTTTTAACCCTCCTGCCAACAGGAGGGTTAAAGCTATCAATAAATTTATTTTCCTAAGCATATCTTTCTATTTTATTTTTGTAAGGCATTTCTTTTTGCATTCTGTCCGCGCTGTGCCCATGGAGAATTAGCAGGCCCTTCAATTCCGCAGTCAATAGCCACCAATTTACAGGCTCCGTTCTCTTCATAAGTGACATATACGATACCATAATCCGCAATTACAGGAGATGACCAAATCTTAGTTCCCAATTGCTGTCTGTATTTCTCTGTTCCATCAGCATTCAGAACAATATAATTGCCTCCATCATCACAGATGTGGATATTACCTTCACTATCCACAGCCGGAGTTGTTCCTATTTCGGCAGAAGATGCATAACTCCATTTCTTCGTTCCTCCCTTAGTCAAAGCTATTACTTGAGCATTCGGATTTTTCGTTCCCACATAGATCGTACCATCTGCACCGATAGCCGGACCACCTTGGTCAATCTTACCGATAGTGCCGGTAGCCGGGTATCTCCACAACTCATTCCCCTGATCGTCATAAGCGGCAATTACTCCTTCCGAGAACGCAACATAGACATTTCCTTGCGCATCAATAGCCGGATATACGGCGGCGGCAGTATTTCCCTTGCCCAGATTAGGAGACAGGTTCACACCATCCTCGGTGGTACGGGCAAATCCGTTTGCACCCGACAAGGCTGAATAAACAACCCCGTTTTGGCCTACTGATATACCTCCGTTAGCACCACCGTTAGGAGATTTACGTCTCCAAAGTTGTCTGCCGGAACTACGGTCTACCATGTGTACCGATCCGTCTGTTCCCCTATTACCGATCAAGATGTTACCATCACGGGCCAAAGCCGGAGAGATATACGGAATATTTGTTCCAATGCCTATCTCATATCTCCATTTTTGCGTCCCGTCGGGATGAATGGCATATAAACTACTACTGATATTCTTATTTGTAGTGCTTGAACCGATATAAATCGTTCCGTCAGCATCCACCATCGGGGATGAACCTTGGTCACCAGCTCCTCCGTCTTTACTCAAATCAAAAGCCCATTTCTGATCTCCCGACGGTGAATAAGCGTAAAGGTGAAGAGCGTTGGATGACACATACACATCTCCATTGTCACCCACAGCAGGGGATATAGACCTCAAGGAAGAGGAAGTTTCAAATGTTTTTGTCCAAAGGATTTGTAATCCTGAAACAGAAGTGTTACGAACATACAGCGTAGCCTGTTTGGTATTCGTTGCTCCACGATCATCGGTAGCCGTCAGTTTGACAGTCACAAACCCTGCTGTTGTGAACGTCACTTCCGGGTCTTTTTCCTGCGAGGTTTGCCCGTTTCCAAAATCCCATTCATAAGCGACTACTTCTCCGTCTTCATCCGTTGACTTGTCTGTGAATTTCACTTTCTCATTCACTTTGCAAATAGCAGGATTATAACTAAAGTCCGCCATCGGCGGCCTATTTGTCGGGCGAATCACAACCGTATGTGATGCCGTCGCATATCCTCCGAATTCATCTGTTACCGTCAATTTAACGACATAAGTCCCTGCTTTCTTATACAGGACGGACGCGTCTTTGGTCGTAGCCCGATTTCCTTCACCATCAAATCCGAAATGCCAAAAGTATTCGGCTATCTGACCTTCTGTTTCAACAGATTCGTCAGTCAGATAAACAATATCACCTAGTGTATATTCTTCCTTATCAGTTGTAAAAGCAACTTCAGGGGACTTTGTTTGCCGCACTTTCTCATCGTCTTTGCAGGAGAATAAGCAAACGGCTACCAGCATCAGAAATATATATTTTTTCATCATTACTTTATTCATTATTAAAGATTGAACAAATTATCTTTTCCCTTTTTGTTTCAAATAAGCGTCCAGCAATTGGGGATGATCGGTCTGTATCATACTGATTCCTTTTGACAAGATCAAATCGACACCTGTATAATTGCCTTGCGTCATTTGAGTGTCATACGTATAGCCGTTCATATCGAGCATATTGGTTGACACGAACAAACCTTTGGAAGAGATGGCCGCAGGCAGTCCACCATTTAAAGTTTTGCTTAAAGAAATCTGGGTAAAAATCACTCCCGGCTGTTGTGACAGGAAATCAGCATGTTCTTCATCCTCACATTGGGGATAGGGTATCGGCGCAGGAGAATAATTCAGGATATTCTGCAATACATCCCGATTATTGGAGGTATAGAAAAAAACACGGTCCAACATTCCACAACTTTTCACGACATCATAGAGCTCTTTGGGAGATACTTTATTTAGAAAGTCCAAATCGAAAAAGATCTTTCCACGTCCTGCCACCAGTGCGTCGTAAGCAGCAGATCCTGCACATTGCCGGATGCCTTTTTGAACTTTTCACTCTC
>OGXO01001209.1_pt1 | contig 14438 bp, 9 predicted proteins | sample 1576321 | NCBI WGS metagenome assembly OGXO01 (sample SAMEA3541568, study PRJEB24748) | human gut metagenome | biome: human gut; feature: human-associated habitat; material: faeces | place: China | collected 2012 | reverse complement strand
TCATTTTAGACTGTAAAGTCAGCAATTCATCCTGCATTTGTATACGGATCAAAGGATCGAGGGCAGAAAAAGCTTCATCCATCAGCAGCACTTCAGGATCGTTGGCCAGAGCACGGGCCAGCCCGACGCGTTGCTGCATCCCGCCGGACAGTTCGCCGACCATCTGATTCTCGTAACCTTTCAAACCCACCAACTGCATACTTTCCATCGCCCTGTGCTCACGTTCCTGTTTTTTCACTCCTTGCAGCTCCAGCCCGAAAGCTATGTTATGCAACACCGAACGATGGGGCAACAGTCCGAAATGCTGGAACACCATAGCCAGTTCTTTTCTCCGGATACGGAGCAGCTCTTTATCGGTAACATTCGAAATGTCTCTTCCATTGATGATTACCTCACCGGAAGTAGGTTTTATCAATCGGTTGATACAACGCAGCAAAGTGGATTTCCCACTCCCCGAAAGTCCCATAATCACGAATATCTCTCCCTCCCGGACAGAGAGGTTTGCATCTTTTACGGCAACCGTGCATCCGGTTTCCTTTAAGATCTCACTCTTGCTCTTTCCTTCTTTCAACATACGCAAAGCATGCTGCTTGTCGTTGCCAAAAATGAGATACAAGTCTTTAATCGTTATTTTACTCATACATAATAGGGTTTAGATTATTAAAAAACGGACCGGGCGGCCTACACACACGAAAACAAACACTTCTTTATAGTAAAAAAGTTGATACCGGAAAACAACGGTTGTGTTGTTCCCTCGGTCAAATATGATTTCTTAACCCGGTTATTACAGACAGGATTCCTGTCAACAGATAGTTACTATATCCCGAAAGTCAAATTCACATCCATACACAGGTATTACCCAAAGATGTGTGTACGGACAATTAAATAAACAAGCCGAGCGTTCAAATAGTTCATCACATTATTTTCGATGAACACGCCGCATGTACATAAACTGCCACAAGAAAGCCGGCATCACCCCACTCAAATACTGTCGATCTTCCACCTGTGAAGTTTAAGGTCGACACAACCGTTTTTTCGGAATGAAACACCTTCATCGGACAGCAGTTGCCGCTGTTCATCCCATCCGGGCACCAATCGCCCTATGGCATTGACTACCCGATGACAAGGAAGGCTTAAACCGGCAGGTACCTGCTTCAATGCACGCCCCACCATACGTGAATATTGTGGCATCCCGAGCAAAGCGGCAATATCACCATAAGTAACAACGCTACCGGCAGGAATTTCACGCACGACACTGTATACTTCATTGCAGAAAGTTTCGGACAAATTAGATTTATTTTCTTTATAATCTTTCATGGGTGTATCGCTTTTATGCAGCAGGTTCTTTTATAATCCGCTTCTTTTTAAAAACTCCGTCGGGCTTTCACCGAACTGTTCTTTGTAGCATTTCGTAAAGTAGGAAGGTGACGTAAAACCCACTTCATATCCAACCTCTGCTATCGTCATGTCCGAAGAGGCCAGCAGCGAAGCCGCTTTCTTAAGCCGTGCCATGCGAAGCAGTTCGTTCGGCGCAAAATTGGTGAGCGACTTGATCTTCCGGTAGAGCTGAACACGGCTCAGCCCCATCTCCTTGCCCAAATCTTCCACATTCAACTCCGAATCACCCATCTTTGCTTCAATTAGCGACTTGAACCGTTCGACAAAATCTTTATCCATATCGCAGATATCCTCTTTGGCCAATGTCTGCCGGTCGCCAAAGAACTGCTTCATGCGCCGTCGCGACTCAATCAGATTGCGGATACGGGTCAGCAGCAACTGCGAACTGAAAGGCTTGGAAATATAAGAATCGGCTCCTCCGGCATATCCCTGAATACGCTGCTCGTCAAGCGAACAAGCTGTCAGCAGGATCACGGGAATGTGGCAGGTCTGCAATTCCCCCTTCAACCGCCGACAACATTCGATACCATCAATCCCCGGCATCATCACATCGGAGATGATGACATCGGGAACGTACTTCATCGCTTTACGGATTCCTTCGGTCCCGTCCGCAGCTTCGATGACGGAGTACTCCGAATTGAGTAATGTGTGCACATAAGCACGGATGTCAGCATTGTCGTCGATCACAAGTACAGAAGGTTTGGACGGATCATTGAAGTTCTCCGCTTCATCCTCCCGGAGCAGGTTATCCACCCGGTCCGGAGCAGATGCCTCCACCGGAGCAAATGCCACGCCGGTCTCCGCTTCGCATGTCCGCACCGGCAAATCGACGGTAAAGACAGTTCCCTGCCGTTCGTCGCTCTCCACCTCGATGATTCCGCCATGTATCTCTACAAACGCTTTTACCAGTGCCAGCCCGATACCGGAACCGGTATGATGCCTGTCGATCTTATAGAAACGGTCGAAGATGCTGCGGATATGTTCTGCCGAAATCAGACTCCCGGTATTGGCGACCGTAAAACGGAAGAAAGGAGTGCCCTCTTTCTGCAAAGCCGAAAGCCGGACAATGACTTTACCATTCTCGGGGGTGAACTTGAACGCATTACCCAACAGATTGAAGTAGATACGCTCCATCTTCTCAGCATCCGCCAGAGTGTGGTAATCGGCACCGGGCATGCTGTCGAACGAAAAATGGATATGCTTCCGCCGGGCGGCTGCCTGAAACGAATCGTTCCACTCTCCGAAACACTGCAACAGGTTGAACGGGACCGGGGTAAACTCCATCTTTCCCGTCTCGTATTTGCGAAAATCGAGTATCTGATTGACCAAACGCAACAGGATCTGCACGTTGCGCTGCACCAGCAACAACATCCTGCGCCGGTCACCCTCCAATGACGGGTCGGCCAACAACTGCTCCACCGGATCGGCAACCAAAGTGAGAGGGGTGCGGAAGTCATGTGAAATGTTGGTAAAGAAAACCAGTTTGGCATGTGTGGCTTCCTCCAGTTGATGGGAAAGTTCTATCAGTTGGTCTCTCTGCTCTTCCAGTTGCTCCTTCTGGCGGGAAAGTTCCCGGTACAGGCGATTCTTGGAACGGAGAGATTTATACACGACAATCAACAATCCGACGATCAACAACAGGATGACAAAGCCCCCATACAGCACCACCTGCTGCGTGGCCACCCGCGAAAGATACGTCCCTACCCGGCTGTTGAGCGTCTCGATTTTTCCATCCAACTCGCTGATATGGGCTGTCTGCAATTCCATCACGTGCGCATTTACCGCGTCGACTACTGCTGTCTTCAGTTTTGTCTCCCGTTTAAAAGGTTTCTTTTGCAGAATATCCATCGCCAGCTGAACCACCTTGTCTCCTTCGGTGGGATAAATGAAGGTAGCATCCAGCACGCTGTCCAGTACCAGTTCCACTCCGTTACCCTTGCCGGGCAGAGCATCGATACCTACAAACAGCATCTCCTCCTCACGTCCCAGACGTCTGGCAGCCTGATAAGCACCGGCGGCCATACGGTCGTTCATCCCATACACGGCATCAATCTCCGGAAAACACTGCAAGAGGGAATCCATCTTTATTTCGGCAGGCTGCCTCAACCAACCCGCATCTTCCCGGGCAAGCAAGGTGATGCCCGGATACCGGCTGATGGCACTCATAAAGCCTTGGTGACGTTCGATGGCAGGAGTGGAACCGACAAGTCCGCTCAGTTCGACTACTTTTCCGCGCCCCTTCAAGCGATGGGCTATGTAATTGCCGACGGCTTTGCCCAACTCGTAATTGTCGGCTCCGATGTATGCGGTATATTTATCGGAAAGTATCCTGCGATCCACCATAATCACCGGAATACCTCTATCGAAGGCCTCCTCCACAACGGGAGTGAGAGCCATTCCCTCGTTGGCAGCCACAATAAGCAAGTCTACCTTCTGCCGGATGAAGTGACGTATATCTTCTATCTGTCGCCGGCTGTCGTCATTCGCCGTACGCGTCTCTACCTCTACGCCTCCGTAAAATAAGGCTTCGCGCTGTATCTCGTCATTCATCTTATGCCGCCAGGTATCATCGCTGCATTGCGACACGCCGATGACGTACCGGGGAGCATCATGGCTACACGAGACAAGCAGTCCCGACAAAACCAGCCCAAGTAAGAAAAGTACACGTTTCATGGTTGGTTATTACATAAAAGGTTCCGGAGGCAAATATAACAATTTCCCTCCGAAATCTTCCATCCGATTGGTTTAAAACCAAGACGGATGTGTGTCAAAACTCACCACAGAGGACACAGAGTAACACAGAGATGATTTTAAATTGTTGGTTATTAATAAAAAGACTCTGTGATACTCTGTGATACTCCGTGATACTCTGTGGTGAAAAGAGTTATGACACATCCCCACGACTCTATCAACCAATCAATAACCCTATATAAACCAACACATTAATCATCTAAACGATTTCTCAGAGCATCCGGTAGTACAGGCATCGCACCGCTTTGTGTACACACGTAAGCCGACACTTCCACTGCCAGTTTGTGTGCCTCGGGTATACTCTTTCCTTTCAGAACAGATGAGCAGAAAGCTGCCGTGAATGAGTCACCTGCCCCCACGGTATCGGCAACCGGCACTTTCGGGGTTTCCTGGAAAGAGACCGCACCGGGGGTAAATACATAACTACCGTTCGTACCGCATGTCAGGATCAGCATCTTCAGATTGTACTTGGCCAACAGAATCCAGCATTTATCCTGAAGGTCGATGCCCGGATAGCCGAACATACGGCTGATGGTAACCAGCTCCTCATCGTTAATCTTCAGCACGTTACACTTCAAGAAAGATTCGCGCAACACTTCCCTGGTATAGAAACTTTGGCGAAGATTGATATCGAATATTTTCAACTGTCCGTCCATGTCGGGCATGGTGTCGAGGAAGCGGTTGATGGTGGCGCGGCTCACCTCGTTGCGCTGTGCCAGCGAACCGAAACATACGGCCCGCGTGTTCAGTGCCAAACGCTTCAAATCGTCCGTGAAGGGGATATTGTCCCATGCTACGCCTTCCTTAATATCATAACACGGCACTCCTTCACCGTCAAGAGTCACCTGCACGGTTCCTGTCGGATAATTGACCCGCTCAAGCTGGTGCTTCAACTGTTTTTCCCGGAATACTTCCAGAATTTCATCTCCCAGCTCGTCGTTTCCCACCGCACTGACCACACGGCTGTCAAAGCCAAACTGCGACACATGATAAGCAAAATTAGCCGGGGCTCCCCCGATTTTCTTTCCTTCGGGCAGCACATCCCAAAGTGCTTCGCCCATTCCTACGATTATATTGTTCATGGCATGAATTGGGAAGCCTCACCTCAGGAAGGTGTGCCGGAACTCGTATTCACCATAGATTACACAGATAAATATCCATTAGCTATCAACAGATTAAGTTCTCTCTGTGGAACTCTGTGGTGAATTATAACACACCCTCAAGGTTACCGCTTCATTATGGTTATTAAATAAATTACTTTCTGATTCTCAATGTATAGAACATCAGATAAAGTACCCCGACCGTCATCACGGCCACGGCTCCGCTCTGTCCCACTGCATCCGAAGCTACTCCCATTGCCAGCGGGAAGATGGTTCCTCCGAAAAGTCCCATAATCATCAGTCCGGAAACCTCGTTCTTCTTGCCCGGCATATAAAGTAATGCCTGCGAGAAGATGATAGGAAATACATTGGAATTTCCAAACCCGATCAGGGCGATACAAACGTAAATCATCGTCTGATCCTGGAAAATAAACAACCCTGCCATAGCCGCCAGCATACACAACACGCTGATGGCGAAGAAGGTTTTGGCTGCCATCTTCTGCAAAACAAATGCCCCCAGAAAACAACCTGCCGTACGGAAGATGAAGTAGAGACTGGTTGCAAACCCGGCATCTGCCAGAGTCATGCCCAGACGTTCCATCAAAATCTTCGGTGCTGTGGTATTGGTGCCGACATCGATCCCGACATGGCACATAATGCCCAGAAACGAGAGCAGGATGAAAGGTTTGCCCAGCAAAGCCAGACACTGCCCGAAAGTGGAGGGCTTACCCTCTTCAGGCTCCTCGGTGATCTGCGTGGCATTGAGCATCAGGATGGCAGCGACTGCCACCACCATGTAGATGGGGAACAGTACCCGCCAGCCTAAATCGAAGGTAGGGATAGCCTGCGTAGCTCCCCACATAGCGATGTAAGGGGCAAGGAAAGAGGCAATGGCCTTTACGAACTGCCCGAAAGTAAGGGTGCTTGCCAGGCGTTCACCGCTCACGATGTTGGAAAGCAGCGGATTGAGTGATGTCTGCATCAGTGCGTTGCCGATTCCGAGCAACGAGAAAGAGACCAACATCAGCAGATAGCTGTCGCCAAAGACAGGCAGCAGCAACGATGCAAAGGTGATCAGCAGACTAAGCAACACGGTCTTTTTACGCCCGATGCGGTTCATCAGCATTCCCGTAGGCACCGAGAAGATCAGAAACCAGAAGAACACGAGCGACGGAAAGATATTTGCCTGTGAATCCGTCAGTCCTAAATCTGCTTTCACATAGTTGGAGGCAATGCCCACCAAGTCTACGAATCCCATGGCGAAGAAGCAGAGCATCACCGGGATAAGTTTCATGTAAGAGTTGTTTTTGGTATTTTCCATGATATGTTAATTTAAAAAAAGCAGATTTAAGCTACAGCCTGTACACCTTGCACTGGCTGACCTTGAAAGCTCCCCCACGGCTGTAGAAACTCATCTGGTTATAGGGAGTTGTGGGGAATATCAGGTTTGTCATGGCAATCTTTCCACCGTTCAGAAAGATTTCCACCGAACATTTATCAACAAAGATATCCAGTTTATAGCTGTCGGCCTTCTTCACCGGAGCCCAGGTACCCAAGGCAAAATCGTCCACATAGTTGATGGAGTTCTGCTTCCGGCGGTCGTGTGCCTCGATGGCATGAGGGGCGCTGTCCTTTCCGAAATCTACAATGCCACTCTTAGTGCGGTCCATCACCAGTTTCTTCTCCGGAAGGCTGATATAGATATCTACATTCTCCCCTTTCTCATTGAACAGTTTCAGTCCCATGATTTCCGCCGAACCGGCAGCCAATTCCAGCTCTATCTCGTAAGCTCCCCGGTTATCGGCCAGCAGTGAATCCACATGATAGGCATCCGCCACCTCAAAGGCCGGGATCTCCCGCGACTCCTTACGCAGCGACTTCGTCTCTTCCACCGGAGCGGCAGCCATATAGATATCTCCATCCTGAGTATAAAGGCTCAGTTCGCGAGGCAACGCATTGGCACTACGGAACTGGCGGGTAGGCACAATATTGGCATACTGCCAGTTGCTCATCCAAGGCACGGCAATCGTACGGTCACCCGTATTCGAGAAGCAGACAGTCGCATAGTGATCTTTTCCCCAGTCGAGCCACTTCACCGTTTCCGGCTTATTGTCGCAAACAAATTTCTCGCCGTCAAAATCACCGATAAAGTACTGAGTGGCACTTCCACCGAAGTAGCATCCCGGATTCACGTTGACTATCAACGCCCATTTCTTATGATTCGGATCACCGTCCACCGGAAGTTCCACCATATCGGGACACTCGAACTGACTGGGCTGAACACCGTAGCCTTCGCCCCAACCGCTCATATACGTCCAGTCCTTCAAGTTCAGTGACGAATAGAAACGCATCTCTTTATCGGCCGATACCACCATCACCCACTTCTGATCCGGAGCATACCAGAACACTTTCGGATCGCGGAAGTCCTTCAATCCGTCAAACGGAGTCAGGATGGGGTTCTTTTCATATTTGGTAAACGTACGACCGTTATCGGTGCTGTAAGCCATACACTGTATCTGTCCGTTCTTGTCACTGGCCGAGGTATAGAAAGAAACGATGGTACCTGCGCCGTAACCGGCTGTATTGGCATTGTCCACCACCGAACTTCCGGAGAAGATATGCCCCAACGTATCGCGGGCAAGCGCCGGTTCCAGATGTTCCCAGTGTACCAGATCCTTACTTACCGAATGCCCCCAGTGCATGTTGCCCCACATAGAGCCGTAAGGGTTATACTGATAGAACAGATGATATTCGCCATCCTTGTATACCAGCCCGTTGGCATCATTCATCCATCCGTAAAGCGGAGTATGATGATAGACAGGACGGTATTTGTCCGTATTGGCGGTATCAAACGTATCCGAGAGTTTGAGCTCTTTCCAGCACAAGGCATCTTTCGGTAAGTGGCGGATGCGCACAGCTACTTTTTTCTCTCCTTCAGGTAAGGCGTAAGGGACGAAATAGTCCACCTTCGCCCTCGACAGGCGCACGTCCATCTCTACCGGAACCGAATCTGACGCAATGCAAACCTGCGCTTCGGGAGTCTGTTCTTCGATGGGCAAAAGTAAATATCGGGTAGGATTTGTAATATGAATTACGGTAAGGCTGTCGCCTTCTTGTTCAAATGTCATTTCAGATTGTGAGCTCTGGCAAGACGAAATTCCGAGTAAAACAGCCAAAGTGCCGATCACTCTTCTACTTACATTCATAAAAGTTGTTTTCATGATAACAGGATGTTTTTTATTAGTAATGCAATAGCTGTGTTTACGATGGCAAAGATAGCGGAGTTATCTGCCACCGGCTATTATTTTTGTTTCAAATAGTATAACGATTGATACCAAACCGCGTCAGAAACGAATGCTGGCAGCAAATTCCACGGTAAACGGACGAATATAGCTGCCTGCCATCCAATGACCGTTATAGGATGCCGCGTCTTTTTTGTCCACCAGTTCGGCACCGGCAATACTTCCTTTGGCTCCGGTCTGATTGAGGAAATTAACGACTGTGGCACTCAATGCAAGATGTTTGTTCACCGTCCAGTTGACACCACCGAAAGTTTCCCAACGCCCGTTGAAGTAGTAAGCATTTTTAATGTTAGCGTACGTCTTGCTGAAATAGCGGAAGCTGGCCCAGACTCTGAGGTCGTTCGTAATGTTGTAGCTGGGATCGAGTTCGACAAGCACTTTCGGAATCTCCGTCACAATATTTCCCGTGGCATTGATTTCACCTATCGTACCGTCCTTGAAAGTCACACTCGTTTCATATTTCTTGTAAGTCGGGCTTTGGTAGGTAAACAGGAAATGGAAGTTGAAGCCTTTGAACGGTTTGATCACTGCATCCGTCGTCCAGCCGATGGTCTTGATGTCATAACTCAACGGAGCGGCAAGAATCTCGGTCCGGTCATTCGGATTAATCAGATTGAGCGTCGAGTTATTGTTTGTTTTCGAGATGTAGGAGAACAGAGAAGTCAGGCTAATCCAGTTCGTGTTATAATAGACCCCGGCACGTCCCAGGGGAACGGATATTTTATCGGTATTGGGCATTGTGGCAGGTGCAAAGTTCGACAAACCGGGACGTTGTGTATTGTAAGTAAAGTCGGCGGTGAAACCGAACTCCCGGGTCAGTTTATAGGTAGCGGCGGCAGTGAATGCCATGTTCATCCAGTCGTAATCGAAAGGGCGGGGTGTAATCCTGACTCCTTTATCGGATACGGCGCCCAGATAATAATCTGCGAAACGACCTACGGCATTTCCTTCTGCGTCATACACAGCCGCATTCTCTCCTTCCAGATGCTGCCATTCCAGACGTGCACCATAATATACATTCCATTGGGGAGAAATATCCCAGTCGTGGGTGGCATAAACAGCTAACTTGTTTTCGTGCCCTTTGTAGTATTCCGAAGCATTTTTATTGAAATCGTAGTACACGCCGTCCGTATTCCCCTCACGCACCAGACGCTCGGGATACTCTTCTACCGTATGGTCGTACATGGTTGTGTTCGAAGCATAATCCACTTTGTAGTGCCATTCGTTCACACCGAGCCTCCAGGTCATATTGCGATATTGGCGTGAAAGTTCGGAAGTGGCGAAGAACTCGTCAATCGTCCCCCGGTTAAAGCAAGACATGCGACTTTGCACATACCCTTCATACGGTTTCAACGTACCGTCCGTTCCTTTCAGAAAATAGCCGGCGGAGGCATCCTTCTGTTCCATGGCCATCGGGGTCTGATAGACATACGAACCCAAGGCATGATCATACTTCAGGTTAACCTTCCAGTTCAGACCGTTGTCCCAAGTATAGGTATTGAGCAAAGTCAACTGGTTTCCTTTATTCAGAGTGGCATCATAAAGATTGGTCTTTTTCAGCTCCCCCGTACGCATATCACGATAAACCATTTCTCCCGTGGCAGGCAGGTAAGAACTTGTTCCGAGGCTGAATCCCGGTATTTCTTTCACGCTGCCGTCTCCAACATAGATGAAAGGAGCGGAAGTCGTTTCATTACTCGGCCAACGGCTGTTGCTGTAGTGATAGATGGCCGACAGCTGTCCGCGCCCTTCGCTATAATTCTTGGTCAAGGCTGCTTTATAAATTTGAGTGCGGTCCTGATTGGAAGTAAAGCGCAGTTTGAAACTGCCCGGGTCAAAGTTCTGGTAGACACTTCCACTGTAAAACCAGCCTTTCCCCATACCACCGCTGATATTGGCATCGAACTGCTGCTTGCCAAAGTGGTTGGTGCTGTAATTGACGATTCCACGGAATTTCTCAGTTCCCAACTGAGTAAAAGAGTTTACGGCATAGCCGATATTTCCGGTAGTAATAGCGGTTTCGGAGATTTTTAGCAGCCCGACGTGTCCGAGACTGCTGTCTCCACGCCAGTGCGTATTTACATTATGCGGATTAGAGGTATAGACTACAGGAAGTCCGTTTTCGAGTACGTTTACGTCTCCACCAGGCAGGCCGATAGAGATTTCGCGGGGACCATTGGCGCTCGAAGCGTTCAGCATAACGTTGCGATTGCCTTCTTCTTTCGATCCGGAAGGTGTCCGGGAAGATTCTTTCTTTTCTTGTGCGGTTGTGAAGCCGGCCATCAGGAAGCAAGCCAGCAACCAAACAGCCCTTTTTTTGTTCTTCATCATGGTACTTAAATTTTTTAGTTGATTGAGATTGTTTTGATGCCGCAAAGGAACGCGGAATCCCATTTCTCAACTAAAAGATTTGTTTCAAAGGCTGCTAAATTTGTTTCGTCAGTAAGAACGAAAGCCGCACATACTTTCTGGATAAGATGCGGGAAAGGCTGAACAAACGGATACAGCAGGATAATGAAAAGGAGAAGAGACACAAGTGAGAATTGAAATAAATACTGAAGTAGAGGTTCTCCCTATCTCTCATTATTATAGAATATCCCCATATCGCAGTGTATGAGGATATTTTTTTGCGGTTACTTATTTATATCCAAAATGATTTCCTATATTTGGAATCGAATAGATGTGATAGCAAAACCAGCAATATGAATAGAATAAAAGAGGTACTTCAAGAAAAGGTTATCAAACAGACGTGGTTAGCCGAAAAACTGGACAAAAGTTTCAAAATGGAAAATAGTACTATATGATAGCACCTACGCAAATACGGAAACCTGAGAATTGGCAAGATTTTGAAAAGTTGTGCAAAAAGTTATGGGGAGAGATCTGGGATTGTCCAGATACCATTCAACGAAATGGAAGAGCTGGTCAAAATCAATGTGGCGTTGATGTATATGGGCTACCGAAAGGCATGGCTTTTTATTATGGTATTCAATGTAAAGGTAAAGATGACTACACAAATAGCAAACTTACAGAAAGTGAAATTGATGAAGAAATAAAAAAAGCACTAAACTTCAAACCCGATCTTAAACGATTGATTTTTGCCACAACAGCAAATAAAGATGTAAAAATAGAGCAATATATTCGAGAGAAAAATTTGAACCATATTTCAAATGGCTTATTTGAAGTATATTTATCTTCATGGGAGGATATCGTAGATTTATTAGAGGCTCACCGTAATACATATAATTGGTATATAAATAATTGCCAATATAAAGACGCTTCTGATATTGACGTGTTTTTTGAATGGAGGAAAGACATAACAATACATCCACAATATATCAAAAATATCACCACGTATCAGTACAAAGAGCCCAATCCTCTCTTTAACTTATCTGAAGTTAATCTAAAATTAATGGAATCATCATCTTACGATTCGTTTCATTTTCACGATATTTTAAATCCTAAATCGAATGTCGATTATAGATGGTGCTATTTTAAAGTGAATATCAAAAATATTGGCAGTACTGTTATAGAGGATTATGTGTTAAAGATGATATTTGATCATAAAAACACAGCTAAAATTAGTGATTGTTTCTATTATGAAAATAATTTCATGCTTTCAGATGCAGCAAAAGCTCAAATTAACACAAGAAAAGATAGCTCCAGAGAGGTGTTTGCTGGACGAGACTACTGGAATGTTATGGAATTTATTCCTAAAGATAAAATATTAGTTCAAGGTAATCATAGAACTTTCAAAATAGGAATAAAGCCTGAAGATGGGGTTGAGTATATAAAAGTCTCATGGAAAGTTTTATCCAGAGATTATAATAAACAAGGTGAATTGATAATTAATGTAACGCCACGATATGAAGAAAAACATAATACTGTAACAGTATATGATAAGTCCGAACTAAAAGAAACAATGATGGAAATTACTCCTAAGATTGTAAAAGAATAGATACGATATGAACATCATAGAGATATTAAATCAACCCGAAGGGCGTAGATTGGAATTTAAGGCAGAGTTGCCAGAAAATTCTGATTTGGCGAAGACAGTTGTAGCGTTTGCGAATGATGCCGGAGGGGATTTGTTTATCGGTGTTGCTGACAATCCCCGTACGATTGTTGGTGTTGAAGAGGACAAATTAGTGGAAATTGAGGAGAAAATAAGCAATCTTATTTTCGACCGTTGCTATCCGGCGATTCTCCCGGAGGTTAAGTTCATTAGTCAGAACAATAGACATCTGATTCAAGTCACCATATTCAGAGGAAGCACTCCGCCCTATTACCTGAAAGATAAAGGGAAATTGCAGGGAACCTATATCCGTGTCGGTTCGACTAATCGCCTTGCGGACGAAACGATCATTGCAGAATTGGAACGTAGAAAGCGTAATATATCTTTTGATAGCGAGGTTGTTCCGGAGAAATTGGCTAAGGAGCTGAACATCGAAAGTTTCAAGACGATATTCAAAGAGAAAACAGGAGAAGATTTGAACGAACAAGCAATGCGAAAGATGGAACTTGTCAAAGAGTTACAAGGTACGGAATATCCCACAAATGCCATGATTTTGTTTTCCGACGATCCGTTGCGAAACTCCTTGTTCCATTATGCCAAAGTGGAATGCGCAAGGTTCAAAGGTGTAAGCTCTGATGATTTTATCGATCAAAAGAGTATTACCACCAATATAGCCACGCAAGCAGAAGAGGCATATAACTTTGTCCTTCGACATATAAACAAAGGAGCCACTGTTGAGGGGGTTTATACCGTTTCTCGATGGGAATACCCTGTTAAAGCGATTCGAGAAACCCTTCGAAATGCCGTCGTACATCGAGATTATTCTCTCACTGGAAAAGATGTCAAGGTCGCAATTTATGATGACATGGTGGAAATTACAAGCCCCGGACTTTTGCCTCCGTCAATCGACTATGCTGCCATGGAGAGCCGTCAGAGCGATGCGAGAAATAAAGTTATCGCACCAATTTTCAAGCGACTCGGAATTATTGACCAATGGGGCAACGGCCTAAAATTGATAGCAGATGAACTGAAAGAATATCCGACCATCGAACTTCGTTGGAAAGAGGTGGGGTTGTCATTTCAGGTGCAGTTTGTGAAATGCGATTTTATTCCGACACAAAACAAAATAGTCGGAATAAATGTCGGAATAAATGTCGGAATAAGCGGAAAGTTACTATCTTTAATCCGTCAGGACAACCGCATATCCGCAAGAGAACTGGCAGAGGTTTTAAACATTAGTTCCCGTCAATGCGAACGCATAATAGCAGAACTTAAGGAACAGGGAATCATAGAACGCAAAGGTTCTAAGAAAGCGGGGTATTGGGAGGTAAAAGGGTAATTTCACCACAGAGTAACACAGAGAGAACATAATCTATTGATAACTAATGATATTTATCTGTGTAAATCATATCAGATACGCAAAATCACTTTCCTTTTCCTTCCAGCAAATCTGCGATCTTCTGCTTCAGGTTCAGTTTCAACATTTCATCCTGTCGCAACTCGATCTCTAAAGTGACCTTTGCATTTCCCATTTTAAATGTCTCCTCTTCATCAACAGGGAGAGCAACTCCTTTTTTTATGGAATATAGAACAGCAAAATCATAATCCAGTGCCAATGACAAACTATACAGCGTATCTGTATCAATGCTCTTTCGTGTCAGCAGATAGTCCACACTCTGTGGCCTCACCCCCAATCTACGGGCAAGTTCGGCTTTTGTCACCTGCCTTTCGGCCATGACCTGTTTTATCACTTCACCTATGTATACATTACTCTTCTTCATATTCTAAATACCATTCAGTCATCCAAAATGCCAATCACGTAAAAATCCCCGACAGCCGTCACGGACACCGGGGAGGTATAAATAAATGGACTTA
>OGXO01001196.1_pt1 | contig 14537 bp, 18 predicted proteins | sample 1576321 | NCBI WGS metagenome assembly OGXO01 (sample SAMEA3541568, study PRJEB24748) | human gut metagenome | biome: human gut; feature: human-associated habitat; material: faeces | place: China | collected 2012 | reverse complement strand
TGTACGGTTCTTAGGGGGGAAAGCTCCCGAAAGGGAGCCGACCTACCCGATAAAATTAGGCTTACGCCATACTCCCAAAAGATAATAGCGGGAAAACCAATGTGCAGCATCGATCATCAAAATTCCACGTCCGTAAATCATGCCACATCGTAAGATGACTTTTTCCATGCCAGATTGTGTCATTAATAGTTTTTCCTCTTCAAGGCGCGTGGCTGCATGAATAGAAACAGGTTTGCCATTCAGTCTGCCAGTAGCGGGATGTGCCAGAGAAGTTTCTCCTTCCACATGAGGAAAACTGATAAGGACCATGCGTTTTACACCAGCTTCAATTGCACAGTCCAGCAAATTCGCAAACATACTTTGTGCAAGTATGCTCCCCAAATTTCCAGCAGCTCCGGTAATAGCTACTATGAGTTTATCGTTCCTCATCGTCACATTTTGCTCATGAATTAATATGTAAAAATGACTGTATTCTTGTTTGCGTATAAAGATAATGTCTTTTTTATGTCATTTTAGGCCGGGAATAAGAAATTTATTGTGGTAGTTCTTTATATTTGCAGAAATGATTTGTTTAAAAGTAACTTATAAAGATGTGGAACCAGAGATTTTCTAGCTTTTCAGAGAAATGTTTTCTAAAAATATCTATATCTTTTCTGTTGTTCCTTATAGCAGAGAATGTTAATGCGCAAAACGATATGAAAGTACACTTGAAAGAAGGATGTGGCACTAATCCTACAATTCAAATAGATAGCTTAATGATTGAACCGGCTAATTTATACTGCCAGCCAAGACCATGGAATACCCAATCTCCCTCAATACAGTTAGAAATGAATATTTTAGATGGGAATGACAGTTACCAATCCTTTTTATACTATTATGAAGAAAGCAACAACCCTATTCGATGCAACCTTCCGAAAGGGATTGGGAACCACCTTTTTAGCCTTGATGTCGGTGAAGATAGTGTGGATTTGCTGATTGAAACATTAGATCTGGGGGATATATTTACTTTTGATTTAAAGAACAAGAAGGGAGTTGTGATAGAAGGGCTTGTTATTACCTATGATTCCGGTTACATAGCGAATGATGTGAATCCTGACGGAAGTTATGCCGGGTATACAGTAAGTCATTCATTAAAACTGTTTGATGGAAGTGAGAAAGGGATGGTTACTTTCAGTTATGATAGCAACGAAGGCAATGCAGAAGTAACCGATACAAAAGTATGGAAAGGGTTTCAGTTAGAATTAATCAGTTTGTCGAATGAATTCTTGACATTAAAAGTGAGTCGTACAAATTAAGTCTTGTAAAGTATGCAATAATTGATTTGAGTTTTATTGAGAGAGAGCTATTCTACCTGATGGGTAAAGTTTCTCCTTATTTCTTCAGGTGAGAACACAGCTAATCGTATAGCCTTTTTGGAAGGTATAACATATTCCCGTTTTTTATCTTCCTGTTCAGGATATTGCCTATCAATTATTGTTTCATCATATCGATAGAGGATAAAATCGTCAACGTGCTTATCATACACAAATTGGGCTTTGCTAAAAACGAATTTATATCCATCACAGAACGAGTAAGCGATAATGAAGCCATTAATTTTTTCATTTATTTCAACAAAACTATCCAATGGACAATTACGATCAATCACAAAATGATTTCTTCCGATAACCGTGTTGTCTTGCTGCAATTGAATACAGACAGAACGCAATACATTTTGTTCTAAATTGATTGTATCCTCAAAAGAGGTAAGTTTGTAAGTCTTATTGTAGACATGGATATACAGGCTATCTAGCAGCTTTTCTTGCCCGCATAATATGGCTGGAAAGAAAAGCAATGTTACTGCTATAAATACTCCTATTCCATTTTCAATTTTATTCATTACAATTTAATTATAAAGATAGGTTTACCGTCTACCCTCTTAGGTTCAATATCTTTAGGGCTTTGTGTGTCAATTGTAAATTTAGATATTCTTTTCTGTTTTTGATTGCAACAGCTCGTTAAATATTCAACTCTACAAGCAACTTTTCTGCCGGATACAAGAAACAGATAGCGAATTGTGAGGTTTAGTAGTTCTAGTTCAGCATTGACAAGAGATAGTAACTTTTGGAGATAAGCTAATTTCAGGACATTTTTCCCCTGCTCGTACCGATAAAGCAATTCCAGGAATGCTAACTCAACACAAGTAGTATTCAGTATCCGAAAGGCTTCTGAATAGTCTATACTTCGGGTTGATTGACAATTGTTCTTAGCTGTTCCATAAAACACCCATAGGCATTCTCTGTTTCCTGGTTTGTTACTTATGCAGTTTCAGACAATAGGCTGAATAGCTTCGTTTTTAATAATTCATTCATAGACATAAAATTTAATGTGAATACTAATAATCAGACCGAAGCCCTGTTTTATGCTAAATGAGTATGGAATTTACCCGTTTCTCAAATATCTATTCAGATGCTTCCCCGTAAGGGAGGATTTATTCACTAAAATATCTTGTGGCGTTCCTTCAAATATTATGTTGCCACCATATTTTCCTGCACCTAATCCCATATCTATTATCCAATCTGCCTGACTGATAATATCCATATTATGTTCTATTATGATTACAGTATTCTTATCACTTACCAACCTGTTAAACAATGTAATTAATTTAGATATATTGGAGCCATGCAGCCCAGTAGTAGGCTCATCGAAGACATAAATGTTACCCTTTTTCCCTAATTCGGTTGCCAATATCAGTCTTTGCCGTTCTCCACCTGAAAATGTATTTAATGATTGACCTAATGTTATGTAGTCTAACCCTACTTCGCCAAGGCGTTCAAGCGGATTTACGATTTCTGGTTCGTTGAAAAAATTTCGTGCTTCGTTAATTGTCATGGACATTATATCTGTAATCGTTTTACTGTATAGCTTATAAGCCAGTACTTCCGGTTTGAATCCACTACCATTACAATGTTCACAACGAACTTCTACCGCATCCAAAAATGCAAGGTCAGTAGAAATTACTCCTAACCCTCGACATTCAGGACAAGCCCCATCCGAATTGCTGCTGAACAGTGATTGTTTTACTTTATTATGTTTAGCAAACAAAGCTCTTATTGTATCCAATATCCCCGTATAAGTGGCGATATTCGACCGTTTACTCCCACGTAAAGCACTTTGGTCTATCATCACAATATCTTTATATTGTCTTATTAACGACTTCACCAATGAGCTTTTGCCTGACCCGGCAACTCCTGTAATGACAGTTAAAACATTTTGAGGAACTTGTACTGACACGTTTTTCAGATTATGGAACGATACGTTATTTAACGTCAGGTAAGCTATACTCTCCCGGTGCTGTGACTTTAGTTGGTTTTCGCACTTTAAATAATTTCCGGTAAGTGTACCTGATTCTAATAGACCTTCAATATTACCTTCATAAATGATATTTCCTCCGTCTATTCCTGCTCCTATTCCCATATCAACGATATGGTCTGCAATGGCAATTACATCCGGATCATGTTCGACGATTAAGATTGTGTTGCCTTTATCCCGGAGTTCGAGTAATAGCTTGTTTAATCGTTGTACATCATTCGGATGTAGCCCAATACTCGGCTCATCGAATATATACGTGAGGTCGGTCAAGCTACTACCTAAATGACGAACCAGTTTTATCCGCTGTGATTCCCCACCGGATAAAGATGAAGTTTCCCTACTTAAAGCCAAATACCCTAATCCGATTGCAAGCAAGTTTTCAAGGCTTTTCTTTAATGTATCTAATAACGGAGTAACTGAATCTTCGTGTATGGCAGAGATAAATTCAAGCAGTTCAGCAATCTGCATATTACAGCAATCAGCAATATTTTTATTGTCAATATGACAAGCTAAAACTTTTGGATTTAGCCGTGTGCCATTACATTCGGGACATGTATCCAGTTTTACTACCTCTTTATACCTCAATCCATTTTTCCCGGAAACCATACTTGATTCCTTTTTGAAAAATGAACGTTCAAAACGAGGTAGTATCCCCTCATATATTGATGTTTTAGGAAATTGGGGGTCTGGATTCTCCAATTTAATACTATCTGCATATATTAGGTTGTGCCATTCTTCGGTGCTGTAATCTTTTATCTTCTTGTCGTTGTCGAACAAACCCGAATATACATAACGAGTCCAACGCCATCCGCCTACCTCAAAAGACGGAAATTTTATTGCTCCCTCATTTAATGACTTGTTTTTATCTATTAATTCGTCCAAATCAACAACGCTAACTTTCCCCAATCCTTCACAGCAGGCACACATACCTTGCGGATTATTAAATGAAAAATCAGTCGAATGTCCAACATACGGTTTTCCTATTCGAGAAAATAATACTCGAAGCAACGAATATATATCCGTTATAGTCCCTACGGTGGAACGAGCATTACCCTCAACTTTTTTCTGATTGACAATAATAGCAACGGATAAATTTGCCATACTATCCACATCCGGTTTCCCATACTGCTGTAATCTATGGCGAATAAAACTGTCATATGTTTCATTCAGCAGTCTTTGTGATTCGGCTGCTATTGTATCAAAAACCAATGATGATTTACCTGAGCCTGACACTCCAGTAAACACAGTAATCTTCTTTTTGGGTATTTCTACTGATACGTTTTTAAGATTATTCTCCCTTGCTCCTTTAACAATGATTCTCTGTTCTTTCATATTTTTTCTCTACTTTTTATGCAAAGGTAAAACCTTCTAATTATCTGAACAATAAGTGATAAATCTTTCATTGGGTGATAAATTAATCGCTATTTGATAGAGAATTGATTATCTTTGTAGCCTGCAAAAAAATAAAGAATTTTATGTATGTAAAGAAGAATCCAATGGATTATTCCGACTGTTCTGTTCGCATTGCGATTGATATTTTATCAGCCAGTTGGAATGCTTGGTTAATCGGAGAAATCAGTAATGGCGTTGTAAGACCGTGTGACTTACATCGTACTATTAGTGTTGCTCCAAAGAGAGTTTTAACCAAACAGTTGGGAGAACTCGAAAAAATGGGTATATTAGAAAAGAAAGTATATCCTGTTCTGCCATTGAAGGTGGAATATTATCTGACCGATGCCGGAAAAGAATTAATTCCAATTTTAGACAAACTAAGGGAGTGGGGAGATAAGCACAAGGAAGAATTTATTAGTAAAACCACAGATAAATCAGAAGAATAAATTTCGATTTTGATATACCTAAAATTAATCACCGTCTTTGCACACGAGTTATTTGAAACAATGACAAACTAAAGCAGACGGAAGCAGATTGATTGAGAATGAGATATTTGCAGGCCGGACTAATATGGACAGAGATTGGTCCACTTGAGACATTCCGTGACCTGTTTGTCTAATGATTGTATTGGTCATGAAAGTATGTCTTTTCGTGACATTGTGGTGTCTTTAGTCACGGACATTATACAAAAGACTCATGCAACACCTTGATATTGTATTAGTTGTCTTCTTAAAGTCTTGTTTTGACTTGTCTTTCGGCGATCCACACAAATTATACACTTCTTAATGGATATTTGATAAGATAGACTTTAAGCGCTTTAAATAGTGGAACAAGTTTAAATGAGGGATAGTACGGAAATAATTAACCCTTTTCCTACTTGATTTTCTATCTTTTTATTACCTTTGGCATCCAACAAACTGCTCTATCCACACAACAAAGAACAATCTATGCGAACAGTGATATTCTTATGTTTATATCTTATTTTCCAATCATGCGATAGTAGGCAAAAGCGACTGGAAGAAGTTAAAATGGCATTAGATAATGATTCTACAAGTTTAATAGAGATATTTACCAGGCACAATGGCAAAGGCAAATACCCTATAAATGAAGATGCGCTCAAAGTTGTAGAGCTATATTCCACCGAGACATGCAGTTCTTACTATGAGGAAGCAGTAACATTCATTGAGATCATAACATATAATATGGAAGATGAACGGGAACGATTGACAAAGTATCCTGAACTAACGAGGTATGAAGTTAAAGATCGTCGCAGGATTATTGCTTATATGATAAATACGCTGCAACCGATTTATGAGAAGTTCAACCCTTTCTGTATTACCATGCCGGGGTATGGTCTTCCTGATAAGTTCAATATCGGAATTATTGATTGTTTTTGGAATGCCTGCTTTAATGATAGAGAACTAATAAAAGAAATCGAAGCAAATAATTGCTACGGATTACCCAACCTGACGAAACTTATAAAGAAAATGCGTCAGGATGAACGCTTTATCAACAAGAATACAGGAGCTCTGGAACCTTGGTTATTTGCCCCGGAGAATTATATTGGAGAGTCGATAGAATTGGACACGACTCTATTACCAATGGATGAAGAAGCGGAGATAGATATTCTCTTACCGGCAATGTATAGAAATTGCCAGCTTTCTGATTTTTATCACATGTATTCGGAAGATTGGTATGATTTCTGCCAAAATACAACCGGTTGTTTTTATATGAATAAGGCCACTGTAAAAGTGGAAAATTCTTATGACGATTGCATAGGAGATTCCGTAGTAACAGTCTTTTCCGGTAGAGACAATAGCATCATACTTATAAAGGGTATTGTGCCTCAAGACAGCCTGATAGAAACGAAGACCATGCCGGATAGTATTTATATGGGTGACCAGTATGAATTTGAATTTCATAATCAGAAATATCGGTTACGGGCCGAAGGAGTGTCAAGCGATGAAGAAGAAAACAATTATCATTGGGATAACGTGAAAAATTACAAGCTCTATCTGTCGAAAGCAGGCACGGATAAAGAACAGTTATTAATAGCTATGCCCCAGTTTCATGATACTCACGTAGCTATACTTTGGTCGGGAGATATGGATATGGACGGCTGCCCGGATTTCATATTTGATGTTTCAGGCGATTATGAATCCAAGTCAGTCGTATTATTTTTATCATCAAAAGCTGATAAAGGTACACTAATGAAATGTGTAGGACGTTCAGAATATGTTTTTGATTGCTAATGATAAACCAAGCAGCTTTATGCTTCGGATATCGGAGTACAAAGCCGAGATTATATATCTGGCTCTAATAACGCTGATAGCTATAATTCCATATTCTATCTACGGCGGCTTGTTTGATGAAGACTGGATATATGGAAGAGACCATTCAGGAAGTGATATCCCTGACAGCCATTCTATATATCCTTGTTTATTTATGGGAGCTACAGCTTTGGTTAGTGGCTGGCAGACATGGAGAATGATTAAACCAGCTACATGGAAAAGTTATCTTCTGTGTGGATTGGTGAATATACCGTTATTTCACATCTGCTTGGGGATACTTATTTTTCTATGGTTGATAGTTGTATTCCTCTTTGCAACTGAAGATTCTGAAATAAGTTTTGTGAATATGCTAAATACCGGGCTTTTTGGGGGAGCAACAGCAGGTGCTGTCAGTCTTGTCCGATGTTGCCTTATCACTTCATGGATATGTTTACAAACGGCTATTATTACTAAGATCGTTTTATCTTTGATAGATAGTCATATAAAAAGGGGATAGTTCCACCAATAAATACGAACGATACAAAAAGCAAAAATGAAAGAAAAGATTATTTTTTATACAATTGGCATAGCAATCTACCCGTTGCTGACATACGTTATTATACCTTGCATCATCAACCTTCAGAAATTTCATGGTGATGCTGCCGGAAATGCGATGGAACGGGCTTATGCTTATCTTTTGGGGTGTGCAATAGCCTTTGTGATAGCTTTAACAGTCAGCTTTATTGTTTCCCACAAGTGGCTACATTGCGCATGGCATGCAGTTCCTATATTTGCCTTGGGCGTTTTCCTTGTTTGGTTTCTCCCCGAAGCCAAGTCATATATCGAACGTAACAGGATCAGCAAATACAAAGATTATTATGAATCGGGACAGCTTATGGAAGAAGGCACTAAAATCGGAAAATATGATTATTCCAAAAACGGCATTATCACCTACTATACAGAAGACGGACATTTAGACCGGACGGAAACATGGAAACGCGGGCAGATGAATGGGGAATACTGCGGTTACTACAGCAACGGAAAGTTGGCGGAGAAAGGTATTAAAGTCTATTGCTCATTACATGGTGAATATAATAGTTACCGATTGGGGAGATGGCTGTTTTATCGCGAGGACGGGACTCTGGATGACGAGCGGACGTATGATGAAGGGGTGGTTACGGTGTCAAAAAACTATAAATTCTGCTGGCTAAAGGCTAAAAACGGCAAGCACATTGTCTGTGGCATAGAAAATCATCAGCCTTTTACGGGTGACCTGGATAAGGAAGCTATTGTGGACAATGATGTCATTCCGTTCTATTATACCGGGAAGATAATAAACGGAAAGTTCGACGGTCCCTGGAAAGGTTATTTTGATGCCTCCGGCATGCAGATGTCAGCCGAAGGAAGGGCAATTATGGGTAAAAGGGAGGGCGAATATACGGCCTATTATCCGAACGGTCAGATACACATCACTGCCTGCTATAAAGAAGATAAGCTGGAGGGCGATTATTGCAGCTATGACAAAGATGCTGTTGTTACCCGTCTGAATGGAACCTGCAAATACAGCTGCCATTATGTAGATGGAAAACGGCATGGACTGGCCCGCTGGTGGTATAAAGATGGGACGTTGCAGGAAGAATCGGAATATGATATGGGGACAATAGAAGGTTCCAGCCGGAAATATTACGAGGGTGGCGGACTCAAAGCAGAATACACTTATTCATATTCTCAAAAAGAAGGTCCTTACAAATGTTACTATAAAAGTGGTGCATTGCAGGAAGAGGGCTTCTATAAACAGCAGACAAAAGCTTCCTATAAGAGTTATTACGAAGGTGGAAAACTCAAAGAGCTATTGCAGGAAGACAGTGAGCCTGTGCATTATAATCAAACTGATAACGTACAGGAGTAAAAGACTATGTTTCTAAAGAAACCATTTGTATATAAAATTTCAACATAAAACCCTTATAATATGGAAATAGGATATAATAATTACCCGACCCTTCTGTTTACATCCTTTCAAAAGGATGATGCCCCTTCAGAACTGCCTTTTGAAGTAGTGTCCGAAAATGTAAGAAGTTACCTTGCCGGCTGCAAGGGCTTTGCTGATATGTTTGCTCTAATCGCGGTAAAGAATACCATGAAAAAGAGTAATTCTAACCTATACTACAGTTTGAATGACCGTCTATTTGAGAATGTAGACAGTAATGATTATTTCAGGAATCGATATTTTGCCGACTTCTTTACCGAACATATAAAACCAAAACATGGAGTTATTCTTTTTAGAGATTCCGGACAGTATGTTTATATGCTTTTAGGAGGACAAGAAACAAAGAAGATAAAAGGCGTAAACGGTAGATACATAGCAGTAGCCTTATTCCGCGAGAATTTCTTTATTGGCTTTGAGGAAGGATATATACAGGAAGATGGCATACAAGTTGCGCCTACCGGGAATTACGAAAACGGTATGGATGTAGGCGGCTACATCTCTTTTGTATTGATAACACTTGGTTTTGCAGGGGATAAGCCCCATCCGTTAGCTATAACTAATACGAAAGAGAGTATTTACCAGTTATCTTATAAATAGTTCTCCCTAAAAGCAAGATGATAAAAAACCATGATGAATGCAAAACTGCTCCCTGTGTATGCAACACTACTGTTCGTTGCTTCCTGCAATCAGAATCCAAAATCGGAAAAGGAAGAAAACTACGACTCGGTTTTGATCACAGAATATAATAACACCTATGATGGGACAACGAACCGGTTGATGAGTGTGCAAATAGCAGAAATACTGAATTTGTATTACGGCGATATCAACAATAAGGCATACGTGCTTGATACAAAACGCTTACGGCGATATAGCTATAACAGTGATACGGATTATTCAGCCACAGAGCTTTCTGATGACACGGATATAAAGGTCATCAGACATTCGGGAAACACAGAAGAAGAACTCTGGCTAAAAGACGGCAAGGACACTGTTTTGTATTCATTCAAAAGGTACAACGAGGGGGGCAGGCTTGAATATATAAAAAATATTTCCGGCTCAGACGATACATCTTCAGGCGGAAGTTTTATTTCAGAAAGTTACTACTATTATGATAAAAACGGTAACCTTATCAAAATGGTAGACAGTGACTTGAACTTAGGAGAAAAAACAGAAGAATACTACTTTGAAGGAATTACATACGATGAAGCCTTGCTGCAAGTGCCCCAATCCGTATATACCCGGAAGGTAGTCTGTACGACTAAACAGGCCGATAAAGACACGGTTATAGCCCGGACCACTATTGACGGTGAATTGCATACTGTCATCAAAGAGTATAAGAAGGATGCATTACGAGTGGAGGTTACCAAAAGGATAATAGACAAAGGCTATTGGGTAGACAGCACCTATTATAGGAAAGATAAAATGCTACGCACCATCCTAAGAGATTCGAATGAAATGAATAAGAGAATTTCAATATCGGATTATGATGAAAAAGGTAATCTTGTCAAGGAGATACTAAAGTATAAATCGTACGGTTCTTTGAAAGAATAATATATCCAATTCCCTTTTATCGGAGGGCATACGCTAAAGTAAGACGCCCAAAGCTGCAAAGATAACCAAACTTTCACAAATGTCTCCTGTGTTGTGTCTATGGCTTCGCCTTCATCGCAAAGCAACTGGAAGGCAAGCCCGAATACCATTGACTGGAATTCGGTGACTAGCAAGGCAAAAGCTATTCTGTCTTCCCGTTGGCACTGATCTACTAGTTCCAGTGTTTTTTCATGATTCATCATTGTTGCTTCATTCTTGTTTATTATATGATACACATGAAAATGTTTCAGGTTGTTTGCGGAATATCAAATATATGAAAAAACGGATAGAAATAACAAGTTTCGGTTGAGTGAAAGCGGATAGTTCCATTAAAACGACGGTTATCTTTTTTAGAATGCACTAAATTAGAGAATCTTACCGATTGCGTTTTGCTTCAAAAAACGTATATTTGCGATGTTTTAAAAATAACCATATAAAATATGAAAGAATTAGTAGAAAAAATCCAAGAGCTTTTCCAGGCATTTGAAAAAGATGCAAAAGCTCAGGTTGAAAATGGTAACAAAGCGGCTGGTATGCGAGCCCGTAAATCTTCGTTAGAAATTCAAAAAATGATGAAGACTTTTAGAAATGCATCTCTTGACGAGAGCAAGAAGTAAACTTCTAACCTTTATCACTAATGAAGCTACCCCTCAAAAGGTAGTTTCTTTTTTTATATCCAGTCAGGAGCATATTCAAACCATCTGCTACGTTTTCCGGAGAGATAAAAAAGGTATCCCCTCACCGGATGGGAGATACCTTCTGCATGTGCGGGTAAGAATATGCTCTGAATGCGGAAGTATTGCATAAAGTTTTAAACCGAAGGGCCTTCGCATTCCTCCTCATTGCCACTACCAGTCGTAATACTTTTGGCTTTGCGGTAATCGGTCAGTGAGGCATAGTTTACGCCATCTTCCAGCACACCACCATTATGAGACTTCTGTTGCCGGACAACACTGTCACGTAACTTTTTTGTAGAAGTGAAAACAATACGCGGTTCCTTGATCATAATTCCAGTATTAAAATCATTGATATTTTCCATGTATCCCCTACCCTATTCCCATTTTTCATTCGATTATAAGAAAAAATCTGGAACGCCACAACATCCCCAAGCTCTGTTTTTGCATATTCCAAGCTATTCTCATAAACCCAATTCTTCGTCAATTAGCACAACTGTAATACGCCCTTTAGGATAGCATTTGTGCAATATGAGCCGTTCATTGCATATACGCTGGGGAGAAGAGCAATCGGAACATTTTCCGGTAACAGCACAAGACGTTTTCATTCCTTCATGCCTGGCTACATTTTCTGGGGCGGCTTTTTCTTTAATCCGCAAATAAGCCTCTTGAGATGTATCTGTTATTTTATTCTTTCCGACAACAAGAACAACATTTCTGGGGCCGAATGCAATTGGGGCAATACGGTTACCTATCATGTCTAACCAGTGAAGTGAGCCATCTTGCATGCTAACGGCATTGATACCGGTCAGAAAAATATCACACACCAAAGCTTGCCTGCGGCGTTCAATAAGATCTTTGAAACGTACTCCTTTCTCAAATGTATCAATGAACCGAAAATTCTCCTGGGTACGCAACCAGTCTATAACTCCAGTGGCATAAAGAGTCATTGAATCCCCAAAAGAAACACTCTGCGGTTGAAGTTTCGCTACTTTGCAGCGTATGTATTGACCCGCTTCTTTGGCATCAGGCATTACCACTGCTTCGAACCCATTCTTTCTGAGCTTTTCAGCCATTCTATCCAATCTTTCCATAATACTATCTTCTTAATCAAAATTTACGTCCGAATAGCGCGGATAAAGCAAACATACGTCTGTTATAGTTCAGCAGTCGTTCCGGATCAATGGCGGTCGTTGTGTAAGGTGTCGTTTCATCGTTATAAAAAAATAAATCGATGACATCGCCGGACTGCCTTACCTCCTCTCCCAGACTAAGAGGAATATCCTCTATATCATATGGTTCCACCGGTAAGGTGTCGATGCTACCGGGGTCACTTTTACCCAGGAGATTACACTTCCGGTTAAAAAGGACAATGGTTCTTTTCTTCTTATAAATCCGTATGCCATAAGGCCTGTTTATTTCAAAATCCCGGATTGTTTTCATACGGATTTGTTCTATGTGCTTCTTGTCCATAATTCAGTTCTCTAAAACAAGGTCAAAGGTAACCAATTTCTCTCTAATTTGTCAGGCTTTGGGATGTCATTAACCAAACTTGAAAATTAAGATAAAAATCTATATAAGATTCTTGGCTGTTCCCACAGGAATCTATAACTTTGCTCCCGGAAGAGCCGAGGAGAAATACGGCTCATTGAAACGTTTTTGCAGACGAGAAAACTACCAATTTAATTTAATGCAAAAAAACAAAGTTCCAATAAATCAGTTTCATGCGAACGGTATATATCGCCGGGCGTGTGAACATGTTTATTGAACTTTGTAGGTATTGGTAGTACCTCTCGTCTGGATAAATATGAACTCAGCGCCCGGCTTCTTTTATATACTTAGGTATACATCTGGATACGGCGCCTCATAAAATTCAACGAGGTATGAAGACACCAGACAAAGCAATATGTCACATTATCCCTGGAATATGTAATCTGCGCAATTCTAAGAAGTTTGCGGAGATTGGTTCCGCGCATATCTGTGATATACTAATTATTACTGCCTTTCACTTTGTTGGAATCCCTCCTAATGACGATACTTACTATTCGTGCCTTTTCTTTTATAGATTAGACATGCCGGTAGGAAGCTGACTATCACTCTTATATTTTCATTCTTAGTATCAACCTTTACACACTTAGACTATGGCTAATTGGATGGCAATTCAAAAAATGGCGGAGAAATACGGACTTAAAGAGTCTGTTCTTCGGGGATGGGCGAATTTGGGATACATCGTATCTTCAAGAATCGAAAACGACATGATGATTGACGATGAGAGTCTGACACATTACCTGGATGCCCATAAAAACAAAGGGCTGGCTGAAGGGTATCTGGATAAAATCATAAAGGAAAAGACACTGGAGCGTGAAGTGCTTCTCAGCCGGTTTGAAGACGAACTATTCCTGTTGAAAACCCAGGCACTGTACCAACCATTATTTCACATACTTATTCAGGAACTCAGCGGTCTGATTACAGATGATCGCCTGCGGGAAATATTCCTTGCTATTTCGCACGGTGAACCTATTTCACGGGTGGCGGTACGTTATGAAATGACATACGCGAGGACTGTGGCTACTTACAGTTCCATACTCAGAAAGTTAGGCGATCATCCCGAAAGAATAGCTACATACCGCAACCGGGTGATGAACTTCCTGTTCGGTAAATATGGTGTTGACAATCCTTTAAATATTCCTCTGGAAAAGATTGTAGACTGTCATGCCCAAAACGTGCTGTATGTAGGTGCAGAAATTAAAACAGTACATGACCTTTTGCAATATACCTCTGAAAATAGTTGGAACAAGCTGAAAGACATTAAAGGTATGGGTAAGATAACCTACGACCATGTGGTCAAGATGCTGTATAATGCCAACTTCATCGTGATAGGTGAAGATAAGAAAATCACCTTGTCGCCCGAAATAGCAGCTTTGGTTATATAGATGAATCAAGAATGTCATTTGTGAAAAAGAATAGGCTTTACGTAATTGGTGATGTAATGGTAACCAGAAAGGCATTTGAGGAAGATGTAAGGAGAAAACTGATATAAATGACAAAAGGGACTTGTACTATTGACTCTTCCTGATCCTAAAAAGAGAAGAGGACTGCCATCACGGTACCCCTCTCCTGCAAACTTAAAACAACCAACAAAAGAAATAGATATTATTTTATCTAACAAATAACAGTTCTCTGTATTTCGGAAGCGTCCACATCTGATTGTCAACTATCAATTCCAACTTATCGATGTGGTAGCGGATTTCTTCCAGTGCCGGAACGATCGTGTCG
>OGXO01001184.1_pt1 | contig 14594 bp, 13 predicted proteins | sample 1576321 | NCBI WGS metagenome assembly OGXO01 (sample SAMEA3541568, study PRJEB24748) | human gut metagenome | biome: human gut; feature: human-associated habitat; material: faeces | place: China | collected 2012 | reverse complement strand
AATAATTATTCTGTTCAAATAACAGCAAAATGGTGTAAAGAACATTTTGCATTGCCTGATATTGCAGCAATCATGCGTTCACTGAATGTCCCCATATATATTTTTCAAGGTGAAGATGACGCAAATATCCCTATTGCTGACATTGATAAAATTCGTGGTGATTTTAGAAAATGGAGAAAATCAAACCTGCATATTTTCGTTTTTCCAAAACACGACCATGATTTGAATTATTTACAATACATCCTTACTGGCAATATACCTCATGGATTACAAAGTGTTTTTGATATAGCACATTCATTTTGCAAAACTGTTTGATACGTAGATCGTGGGCGGCGTTCCTGCAAAGACGATCCGCAGAAGATTTCATGAAGATACGATAGAAAAGCTGCTCAGACTGAAGTGGTGGGACTGGCCGGAGGAGAGGATAAGAAAAAGCATTTGCGCAATCCAGTCGGGCTGCATTGATCAGCTGGAAGGAAATGAAAAGCCGGAGCCGGAGACTTAGGAAAGTTTATCTATGCTTTAGTATCTGGATGGGATATAATAAAACCAAAGAAAGGAGGCGGCCAAAAAGATGTCATATTTTCATTATCAGTCGAAAAAGATTTATTATAAGGAAATAGGAAGCGGGAAACCGCTTGTCATGTTACACGGTGATACGGCTTCCTCCAGGATGTTTGAACTGCTGCTGCCGTTATATCAGGAAAATTCCCAGGTGATCCTGATGGATTTTCTGGGGAACGGACAGTCAGACAGAGTAGAATGTTTTCCGGAGAATCTGTGGACCACACAGGCTGATCAGGTTCTTGCCCTGGTGGAACATCTGGATCTGAAGAAAGTCAATCTTTTAGGGACAAGCGGCGGAGCCTGGGTGGCTGTGAATACCGCATTAAAACGTCCTGATCTTGTGGAGCATGTCATTGCGGACAGCTTTGACGGCAGAACGTTACATGAGGGCTTTGTGGAAAATCTGCGAAAGGAGCGGGAATACGCAAAGCAGGATCACGGGGCAAGGCAGTTTTATGAATGGTGCCAGGGAGAAGACTGGGAAAAGGTGGTAGACCTCAATACACAGGCGCTGATAACATGTGCCGTCAATAAAACGCCGTTGTTCTGTAAGCCATTAGAATCTTTGGATACGCCCATTCTTTTTATGGGGAGTCTGGAAGATGATATGTGCCGCCAGGATATGCTGGAGGAATACAAAGAAATGGACCGGCTTGTGGGAAATGGAAAGATATACATGTTTGAGACGGGCGGGCACCCAGCTGTTCTTTCAAATGCCGAGTCCGCCGCCAGAGTAATTACTGATTTTCTGAATGGCCAGAGCTTGAATTAGACGGGGAATGAGAGATGCTCCTGTTTTTATAGGATGTCTTTCATCAACCGGGTCTGGCAGGAAGCCAGCGTCTCTTTTGGCAGTTTGCAGCCACTTTTGATCCAATGGAACGTCATGCCAACAAGACCGCTTACGTAAAACGCAGTCACAGAATCGACCGGCCCGGGGAGAAGTTCGCCCCGGGCAGTCTTTTCTTCCAGGAATTTTGTGATGTTGCGGCTGATATATTGATACACCAGATTCATCAGTTCTTCATTGATTTCTGTTTCAAAAAGGTTGTAAAATACCCGTTCTTTTTTCTCACATTCTGTTAGAAAAACGATAAAGAAATCCTTTGTTTCATGTGTTTTCATTAATGCTTCCAGTTCCATCGAAATGCGGTCCAGACAGTAGGAAAGCAGCTCATATTTGTCCTGGAAGTGTAAATAAAAGGTACTTCGGACGATCATAGAATTTTCGCACAGCTCATTGACGCTGATTTTAGGGAAAGGCTTTCTCTCCAGCAGGTCAAAAAGGGTGTTGGCAAGGATTTCCTTCGTTTCGGAGGATTTATTTTTCGTCATCTTAGAATTCTCCTTTGTCATCTAAGTAAGCGTTTCATAAAAAAACATCTTAAAGGATATCGTAATAATTCACAATATAAAAAAACTGAAAACAAAAGAAAATAATTATAAAAATGGACACATTCGCGGAATTTGTCTCGTTAGCGGGGATGATATCCCGCTATACTTAAGCTATCGACAGAAGTTCAAGGAGGGAATGTATGGCCGATAAGATTTCTGATAAAAAGGAGCACGAAATTGAACGTCTCACCCGCCAGCTGGACCATAAGGAGCATGAACTCGAGGAAAAATACTGCGATGTGGGGAAATCTATTATGGATAAGCTTGAAAAAGAGAACCAGGAGATCGGACACATGGTAGACGAAGTGATCCGGTTGAAACGGAAGCTTGTCAAGGCGAAAGGACAGATCCGTTGCCCTGCCTGTTATCAATATAATGAGGCGGACAGTATTTACTGCAGCAGATGTGGAAAAAAATTAGAAAAGAAGAAAAACGATGAGCAGCAATGACAAGGCTGTGAAGAAATGGAGGAAACAGCATGCATGAAGTAAAGAAACCAAGAAAACCATTGATTTATTACTATGTGATCGTTCTTATGGTCCTGGTATTATTTAATTTCCTGTTTATGCCCTGGGTGGCAGAGCGCCAGATCAAGGAAGTTGGATATGAGAAATTTATGCAGATGACAGAAGAGGAAGACATTGGAAGAGTAGAGATCGATCAGGAGGAAAATCAGATCACCTTTACCGATAAGGATGAAACGGCAATTTATAAGACCGGAATGGTGGATGACCCGGATCTGACAGAGCGGCTGTACGACGCTGGAGCAGAATTTTCAGGACAGATCATTGAGCAGACCTCTCCCTGGGTTGTGTTTCTTCTCAACTGGATACTGCCGATCCTGATTTTTGTAGGAATCGGACAATATATGTCCAAGAAAATGATGGATCGTGCGGGCGGCAAGAATTCTATGATGTTCGGCATGGGAAAAAGCAATGCCAAGGTTTATGTGAAATCATCGAAAGGAATCCGCTTTTCAGATGTAGCCGGAGAGGATGAGGCAAAGGAAAATCTGGCGGAGATCGTGGACTATCTTCATGATCCCAAGAAATATAAAGACATCGGCGCATCCATGCCCAAAGGAATCCTGCTTGTAGGACCTCCCGGAACAGGTAAGACCATGCTTGCGAAAGCAGTTGCCGGTGAAGCAAATGTACCGTTCTTCTCCATGTCCGGATCCGAATTTGTGGAAATGTTTGTCGGCATGGGCGCATCGAAGGTGCGGGATCTGTTTAAACAGGCGAAAGAAAAAGCTCCCTGTATCGTTTTTATCGATGAGATTGATGCGATCGGTAAAAAGAGAGACGGAAATGTGGGAGGAAATGACGAGCGTGAGCAGACCCTGAACCAGCTGCTGACGGAGATGGATGGTTTTGAAGATAACAATGGAGTGATCATCCTGGCAGCGACAAACCGTCCGGAATCCCTGGATCCGGCGCTTACAAGACCTGGACGTTTTGACAGGAGAGTTCCGGTTGAACTTCCGGACCTGAAGGGAAGAGAAGCAATCCTGAAAGTTCATGCGAAAAAGATTAAAGTAGCGGACAACGTGGATTATAACAAGATCGCACGGATGGCGTCAGGAGCATCCGGAGCAGAGCTTTCCAATATCGTAAACGAAGCGGCGCTGCGGGCCGTTAGAGAAAATCGGGCGTATGTGACTCAGGCAGACCTGGAAGAAAGTATTGAAGTTGTCATAGCCGGATATCAGAAGAAAAATGCGATCATGACCGACAAGGAGAAGCTGATCGTGTCCTATCATGAGGTCGGACATGCGCTGGTAGCGGCAAAACAGACGAATTCTGCGCCAGTACAGAAGATCACGATCGTTCCAAGGACATCCGGGGCTCTTGGATATACCATGCAGGTGGATGAGGGAAATCATTACCTGATGAGCAAGGAAGAGCTGGAAAATAAGATTGCTACATATACTGGAGGCCGTGCGGCGGAGGAAATCGTATTTGGTTCTGTGACCACAGGCGCTTCCAACGACATCGAGCAGGCAACGAAGCTTGCCAGAGCAATGATCACGCGGTATGGCATGAGTAAAGATTTTGATATGGTTGCAATGGAGGTCCAGACCAACCAGTATCTGGGTGGAGATTCCTCGCTGACCTGTTCGTCAGAGACACAGAAGCTGATCGATGAAAAGGTAGTGGAGCTTGTGCGCAGACAGCATGAAAAGGCAGCACAGATTTTGCTGGAGAATCGGGAAAAACTGGATGAACTCTCACAGTATCTGTATCAGAGAGAGACCATTACGGGCGATGAATTTATGAAGATTCTGAATTCCTGATCATAAAAATGGATAGAGTAGGTAGATCAAGATGACGACATATGATATTTTATTATGCTTTTTTACATACAGTTTCTTAGGCTGGTGTACGTCCCCATTTGCCCATTTGCCATCTTGACGCAGAACGGAGAAAGCAGTAAGATATTCACGGCGAAAATCTGATTGTTTAGGTATCTGTCGAGATGGAGGGATCTGTTTTGAAAAAGAATAAATATGAGATTGACATGTGCAACGGGACGATCATGGATAAATTAATTTCCTTTTCGCTTCCGTTGATGCTTTCCAGTATTCTGCAGCTGATGTTTAATGCTGTGGATATCATTGTGGTGGGGCGGTTCAGCGGCAGCCAGGCGCTGGCGGCAGTGGGATCGACGACTGCACTGATCAATATTTTTACCAATCTTTTTATTGGCATTTCTTTGGGGGCAAACGTCCTGGCGGCCAGATATTATGCGGCAGGAAGGGATAAAGAGATGTCAGAGGCGGTACATACGGCTATTGCGCTTGCTTTGATCAGTGGGATTCTGATGGCATTTGTAGGATTTGGAGCTGCAAGAGGCGCTCTGGGGATTATGGATACGCCGGGGGATGTGATCGGTCAGGCAACACTCTATATGAGGATTTATTTTCTTGGGATGCCCTTTTTTATGCTTTATAATTATGGTGCTGCAATCCTTAGAGCCGTAGGAGATACAAAGAGACCATTGGTATTTCTGGCTGTGGCTGGGATGGCCAATGTGGCGCTGGATCTTCTGCTGGTCATTGTGATTCCTCTTGGCGTAGCCGGGGTGGCTGTGGGCACAGTGACTTCTCAGATGATTTCCTGTATTCTGGTGCTGCGGTGTCTCTATAAGTCGGAGGGAAGTTATCAGATCCGTTTTTCAAGGCTGACCATCAAAGGAGTATATCTGAAACGGATCTTTCAGGTGGGAATCCCTGCCGGGATCCAGAGTACGGTGATCAATTTTTCCAATGCCCTGCTGCAGTCCTCCGTTAATTCCTTCGGATCTACGGCTATGGCAGGCTACACGGCGGCAAATAATATCTTAAGCTTCCTGTATGTGTCGGTCAACGCTGTGACCCAGGCCTGTATGAGCTTTACCAGCCAGAACTACAGTGTGGGAAAACAGAAGCGGATGGACCGGGTACTTTTGGACTGCATGGTCCTGTCGGCGGGCGTGGCCGGCGTTCTGGGAGTCGGCGCATATGTATTCGGCTCACAGATTCTTAAAATCTATACTTCCGAGCCGGATGTGATCCAGTGCGGTCTGGAGATCCTGGCCATTACAACGGTTCCGTACTTCCTGTGCGGTATCATGGATCTGCTTCCCGGAGCACTCCGGGGAATGGGCCGTTCTGCGGTGCCGATGGTGTTATCGGTTATTGGAACCGTGGGGATCAGGATTTTGTGGGTGTATGTGTTTTTCCCGCAGCACAGGTCCTTGTATTTCCTGTTTATTTCATATCCGGGATCCTGGATCGTCACTATTGCAATGCAGGCGGTATGTTTTATATTTGTAAGAAAGCAGTGTATCCGTCAGCTGAAAACAGCGGGGATGCTGACAGCATAGATAGTTTATCTGAATTCTACTTTATATGGAGGTGATCCGGTGGCAGATCAAAAAGATATCCTGGCAGAAGAAACCATACAGAAATATTTAAAGGAAAACTGCAGAGACTTACAGCTTCATGTATTTCCGGTAGTAGACTCTACGAATATCCTGCTCCGTTGGAAAGCAAAAGAAGGCGCGCCGGAAGGATGTGTAGTGATTGCCGGAGAGCAGACCAAAGGAAAAGGGAGACTGGGAAGATCATTTTATTCACCCTCCGATACAGGAGTCTATTTAAGTCTTTTGCTGCGTCCGGAGAATATTTTGCCGGAGCAGGCAGTGCACATTACTACCATTGCAGCGGTGGCCGCCTGCGAAGCTATAGAAAGAGTCTCCGGAAGAAAAGCCGGGATTAAATGGGTTAACGATATATATATGGATGGGAAAAAGGTGAGCGGGATTCTTACAGAGGCATCTCCGTGCCGTGAACAGGAAGGATTTGACTATGTGATCCTGGGGATCGGATTTAATGTATGTCCGCCAAAAGGAGGATTCCCGGAGGATATCGGGGCTGTAGCAGGGAGCATATTCCCGGAGCAAAGGGAGAGAGAAAAGAACTTTCTGGCGGCAGAATTTCTGAACCGCTTCATGCATTATTATCGGACAGATGCAAAAAAACATTATGTGGAACGCTACAGGGAAAGATGTTTTGTGATCGGGAAAGATATCTATGTACTGACTCCCGGAGAGAAGAAAAGGGCGCATGTAGAGGATGTGGACCAGTCATGTCATTTGGTAGTGCAGTACGAAGACGGAACGATAGAACACCTGGCTTCGGGCGAGATCAGTATCCGTCCGGTGAGCAGCTGGTAAATGCAAATTCATAAAAGTGTAATAAATTTTTCACAGATTCAACACAGAGAGCATCTATAATCAACCTCGAAAAAAAGAAAAGTTACCCTAAGAAAAGAGGTTGAAAGATTATGAAGGATGAAATGTATGAACAGGAAAATCAGAGTGAAGATGAGGTAATACAGGAACAGGCAGACTTGCAGAAACAGGAAGAGACAGCTGAAATGTCGGAAGCTGAAGCGATAGAAGCTGAAACAGATGCGAAGGAAGTGAAGGCAGAGTCCGGAGAGGGGTCTGAGACAAAGACCGGGACAGAAAAAAAGAAAAAAGAAATGACTCTACAGAAGAAGTGGGGAATGGTCGTAGCCATGGCTCTGGTATTCGGACTGATCGCAGGCGGGACCATGTATGGCGTAAACGCTGCGGCTAATCGCCTTTACAGCCAGAACCATATATCTCAGACGGATACAACCGAGGCTTCTACATCAGAAAGCAGCAGCGGAGTGGCACAAGTAGCAGATAACGCAATGCCTTCAGTGGTTACCATTTCGACGATGTCTGTGGAAGAAATGAGGAGCTTTTTCGGCGGTACACAGCAGTATGAAGTGGAAGGCGCCGGTACAGGTGTGATCATAGGAGAGAATGATACAGAGCTTCTGATTGCTACCAATAATCATGTGGTAGAAGGAGCAAGCAGCCTTTCTGTAGGATTTATTGACGAGAGTACAGTTTCTGCGGAGATCAAAGGTACTGACGCGGAAAATGATCTGGCTGTTATCTCAGTAAAGCTTTCTGATATTTCTACAGATACGATGAATCAGATCAAGATTGCTTCAATCGGCGATTCTGACGAACTGCAGCTTGGCGAACAGGTAGTTGCCATCGGAAATGCACTGGGATATGGACAGTCTGTAACATCTGGATATGTCAGCGCTTTGAACCGTGATTTGAGTCTGACTGACGAAAGCGGAAATACGATTAACTCTACCGGGCTGATCCAGACAGATGCCGCAATCAATCCTGGAAACAGCGGCGGTGCACTGTTAAATATGAACGGGGAGCTGATCGGTATCAATGAAGCAAAATCCGGAACAACTTCCTCTGGCACGACGGTAGACAATATTGGGTTTGCGATTCCGATCAATAAGGCTCAGGAAAGCCTGCAGAATCTGATGAATCAGGAAACGAGAGAAAAGGTTAGCGAGGATCAGGCTTCCTACATAGGTATCCAGGGCGCCAGCGTTTCTTCCGATGAACAGGAAAAATTCAGTATCCCGGCCGGCGTAGTTGTGGCATCTGTAGTAGAAGATGGCCCGGCAGCTCAGGCTGGTATCCAGGAAGGGGATATTATCACAGAACTGGACGGACGTTCTGTAAGCAGCATCGAAGGCCTCCAGGATACGCTTCAGTACTATGCGGCCGGTGAAACCGTTGATATTGTCGTCCAGCGCGCGGACAATGGCTCCTATCAGGAGCAGACCCTGAGTATCACACTCGGATCAGCTCAGGATGCGGAAACAAACAACTAAATACCTTGAAAGAAAATTCATTTCATTAGGAGGGAGCGTTTTTATACTGCTCCAGAAGACGGCTGATCTGCAGGTTTAGATTTTCCGGCGGCAGCGGGGAAGCGTCTTCTTTTAATCTCAGCCACAGATGGAGAGACTGATAACCAGCTCTGCTTCTGTGGCTGATTTTATGTTTGGAGCCATCTGACGCCTTTGGATCTGCGGCCTGGATTCTGACACAAGCCTTCCGCTGTTCGAACAAAGGGATCAGGATGTAGTAAAGACGATCGTCCAAAAAGGAAAGATATCCCAGCTCATTGCCGGAACCATCCGTCAGGTAAAGGCGGTGCCCCTTCAGCCGCCCGGGCGACAAGACTTCTCCGGGATACAATGCTCTGCCGTTAAATTCCAGCATGGCAGGAAAATAGTAGAGAAAGTGGCCCTTTGGATCCTGTTCTGTCTTTGCGGCAAACGCTGGAAGGAGCGGCGCTGCATGGACAAACTGCTGAGCCAGGAGATAGGAAAGCTCGGCCTGGATAAGGGTGCGCTTTGAAGGACTCTTAAGTCTTCCTAAGGCGGTGTCAGCTTCATCCAGCAGTTCTTTGCTGCATTGCAGGATACTGCGTAGGAACAGGGGAAATTCTTCCTCCGTCTGCCAGAAATATTTTCCCCTGGCAATGCAAAAATCTCCGATGACCTGTCCTTCCCGATCTTCTTCATAATAATAAATATTCCGTTCCCGATAAGCGTTTTCATTAACAGGGGCGTCCCAGACTGAATCTACGGCGGCCCCGGAGGCCTTCTTTTTGCCGCCCGGCTGATGGCCTCCGGAAAGACAGGTGGCCCCGGAATCCTTAAGTGAGGCTTCTTTTAGCAGGGCATAGGCAATATTAATCTCCTGCACGTTATAATGATAGCGGGAGCGGGCTGAGATATGAACATCCGGGTGGAGGGCGGACATAAGCTTGCGGTATTTCTTTTTGATATCCCTGAAATCTGTGCCTGGACTAATACCCAGGATTTGGCAGGCCTGCTGATAGTTCATGGTATTTTGATCTCCATTTCTTTTGTTTTACCTGTTCACAGGGTGTTTTTGTTTTTTGCACAGAACGTTTTTTGTATGAGTGGGATATATTGGATGACAAACTGCATAAAGGTCTGTGCAAGAGGAGATAATATGGTTTTCTTCTTATAGATGAAATCAATGTATCTCGTATAATGAAAATCAGGAATATTTATAAGTTTAAGTTCTGAAGAGTAAAAATATTCATAGTGGTCAAGGGGGAGTATGGCAATTCCAAAATTTTCTTTTACGGCATTTAATAATGTCAAAGGGCTGCTGCTTTCAAAAAAAGGAGTGACAGATAAATTGTGATTCGAGAAATATGCATCTGTCATTTCTCTGGTCGGACACATCTTTTCGCGGAGAAGAAGAGATTCCCCGGCCAGCATTTTTGCTGTAACATTTTTCTGTGCGGCAAAAGGATGATTCTGATGGCAAACAGCAACAATGGGAGAACGGTAAACTTCGTGGTGATGAAAATCCGGTATATGAGAGGTGCCTTCCATAATACAAAAATCCAGTTCCCCATTTGTCAAAGCTGGCTCCAATACTTCAGATGAATCAACGATAATTTGAAAATTACATTGGTCATTATTTTGTTGAAAATAGCGTATAAGAGATGCCAGATAAATTTCACCGAAAGCACAGCCTGTGCCAAGGCGAAGAGTCGTATTACTTTTCCGGTTATTAATGCTGGTTGTGAGGTCGTCAATCAAAGACAAGATACGCGTGCCATAGCTGTAAAGCTCTTTTCCGGATTCTGTTAAAGTCAGTTTTTTTGAAGTACGGTCAAACAACTGAATACCATACTCTCTTTCAAACTCTTTAATCGCATTACTGATAGATGGTTGAGAGATATATAGATTTTTAGCGGCAGCTGTCATAGAACCGCTTTGGCATACAGTAACAAATATTTTGAGTTGTCTGATATTCATAGGCAATATCCTTTCAGGTCATACTATAACTAAATGGTTATGATTTTGATTCAATAATAGTATTTTACTTTAGAAAATTCAAGAGATAAAATGAAATTAACAGAAAACGGATCCGGAAATAAATGAACGAAAGGAAGGGTAGAACTATATGAAAAAGGTATTAGTAGTATTGGTAATGATGGGAATGCTTGTATGCGGATGCGGAGCAAATAGTGGCACTGATACAGAAAATACGGGAACGGGAAATAGCAGTAAAACTTCCAGTATTACAGAAGAAGATTTGAATGAGGTCTGGGATAGTGCGAAGGAATATTATGAAGGGATTGAGCCTTTGGAAGAAGAAGTGACGATCCGTTACGGTGATGGTGTTGGATACCAGCTTTCTGTTCCGATTTATATCGCATGGAAATCAGGAGCGCTGGAGGAATTAGGTGTAAATCTGGAATGGGTACCTTCATCTTCCGGTCCTCTTAGAGTCGAGGCGATTGCAGCAGACGAGATTGATCTGTTTGGTTCGGGATTTGCAGGAATTGCAATTGGCTGTGCGCAGGGAACGGTTAAAATGCTCAGTTATATCAATGACGATTCTGTAGTCCAGAAATTTTATGTAAAAGAAGATGACCCGTTAGCTTCTGCTGATTATAACGAAGGCGGTTTTAAAGGGACAGAGGAAGACTGGCAAGGAAGAGAAGTATACATGCAGTCCGGAAGTACACTGCAATACCTGATGGGATATTCTCTGGAAAAACTAGGAATGTCTCTTCAAGACATTACTCCTGTCTACATGGATCAACCTAATGTAAGTTCAGCAATGCTTGCAGGAAAAGGAGAAACATGGGGAGTTTGGAATTTCCAGTGTTATGATGAAACATTAGAAGAGCAGGGATTTGTACCGGTTATTGAGGGTGACGATGTAGGAATTCAGCTGGTGACAGGATACGGAACCAGCGGAAAAGCCTGGAATGATGAGCAGAAAAGGGCTGGTATTGAAAAGATCCTGGAAGCACATTATGCAACACTGGATTGGATGCAGGCTTCCGAAGAGAATATGGAACATGCAGCTACTGCATTGACTTATTGGGGAGAGACAGAAGGAACAGCTGTTGCTTATGAGGCTAATCTTCAGTATCTGAAAGAAACACATTATTATTCTTTGGAAGAGAACCAGGAATTCTTCACAAAAACAGTTGATAATGATTACGGAACCATGTATCAGGCTTTGGATATGATGATGGAGACTATGGATTTCTATATTGAACAGGGGAATTATCAAGAATCAGACAGAGAGTATATGGTCGAACACCAGAATGAACTGTTTACCAGTGAGGGATTGGATTATGTACAGTCTGTACGCTAGGATGAGGAAGACAGCATGAAAAAAGGAAATTTAAAGTATACGATTATGACAGTAATGACATTTGTGATATTTATTATCCTATGGCAACTGCTGGCAATGAAAGACATAATCGTTGGAGAATACACACCGTCTCCACAAGAAGTATTACAGGCTTTTGAATTTAAAATGAATAACGTAGGACCAGATGGGAACCTGCTGGTTACAAATATACTGGCGAGCTTAAAGATTTCATTAAGTGGCTTTGCGCTGGCTGTTGTAATTGGCGTCCCACTGGGACTTCTAATGGGATGGTATCAGCTTTTGGATCGTTTTATCCGGCCGGTATTTGAAATTGTAAGGCCGATTCCGGCAGTATCCTGGATTCCGCTTATGATTGTCTGGATTGGTGTGGGAACAGAGGCAAAAGTAGTGATTATATTTCTGACAGCTTTTATACCATGTGTGCTGAATTCTTATACAGGAATCCGGCAGACAAGTCCGGTACTGATCAATGTGGCAAAAGTATATGGGGCATCTAATTTTTATACATTCCTTCATGTGGGAATTCCATCTTCAGTGCCTATGATTTTTGCTGGAATGAGGATTGCGTTGGCAAGTTCCTGGAGCTGCCTGGTTGCGGCGGAAATGCTGGCGGCATCGGCAGGATTGGGGTATATGATCAATATGGGCCGTAATTTCGGACGTGCAGATGTGGTCGTGTTAGGTATGGTCGTAATAGGCTTCATAGGATTCGTGTTTACAACAATTTTCTCGTTAATTGAGAAAATTGTTGTTCGAGGAGGCGTGGTATGAGAATGAAAAAAAGTGGACACAGTATCTGGTATTTTATACTTCCTTTTTTGGGGATTTTGCTTCTGCTGGCGATATGGTGTCTGGGAAGTTCTGCGAATCCTATTATTTTTCCGACACCGGTTATGCTGTTGAGACGCATGGCGGAACTGTGTCAGAACGAGCTTAGCGGATATACATTGATCGGGCATATGGGAGTCAGCCTTTTACGTGTAGCTGTATCGCTATTTTTAGCTATTGTGATAGGTGTGCCCCTGGGAGTTCTGATTGGATGGAGCCGGACAGTAAGAGCGACAATCGGTGCATTGTTTGAGTGTATCCGCCCGATACCAATGCTTGCCTGGATTCCTCTGATGGTAATGTGGTTCGGAATTGGAGAAGAATCTAAGATCATTATGATTTTTATGGCGGCATTAATGCCGATCGTTGTAAATTCTTATACAGGAATTAAGATGGTTTCTCAGCTATACCTGGATGTAGGGAAAATGTTTCATGCATCAACACAAAGGCAACTTCTTTCATCCATCGTACTTCCAGCAGCGCTTCCGACTATTTTTGCAGGAATACGGAACGGAACAGGAATGGCACTGATGGTAGTTCTGGCTGCAGAAATGATTGCAGCACAGGCCGGTCTGGGATTTTTGATCAATCGAGGGATGGAAGTGTTTGATATTTCACTGGTTATGTCCGGAATGGTGGCAATCGGTGTGACAGGCGCACTGATCAGCGTATTGACAAACTTTATAGAAAGGAAGATATGCCCATGGAACAGAAGTCTGTGACGAGATTAAAAATTAGGGATGTGTCAAAATCCTTCCAAAATAAAAGTGGGAAAAAAGAGCTTGCTATTGATCATATTTCCTTTGATGTATATGACGGAGAATTTTTAGTATTGCTGGGCCCCGGACGCTGTGGTAAAAGTGTTTTACTTAATGTAATTGCAGGGCTGATGGAAGCAGATGACGGGAAAGTAGTTCTGGATGAAGAAGAAGTTACAGGACCCAATCCTGAAATGGGAATGGTATTTCAAAAAACAGGCCTGCTTCCATGGCTCACAGTGATGGACAATGTCTGCTTTGGACCGAAACATCATGGGGAAGATCCAAAGGATTACAAGGAGCGTGCGCAGAAATATATTGATATGGTCGGACTTAACGGTTTTGAAAAAAGTTATCCATACCAGCTGTCCGGCGGAATGAAGCAAAGAGTTGGCATAGCAAGAGCATATGCCAACGAACCCAAAATATTGATTATGGACGAACCCTTTGGCGCTTTGGATGCACAGACACGTTATAGTATGGAAGAAGAGGTTCAGAAAATTGCACAGAAAGATAAACGAACAGTGATCTTCGTGACAAATAATATTGAAGAGGCACTGATGCTTGGGGATCGGATTATTCTATTTACAACTTATCCGGCAAAAATCAAAAAAATATACGAAGTAAATATTCCAAAACCAAGAGATACAATGGGGCATGAATTTTTGATGCTGAGAAATGAAATATCAGATAATACAGATCTTGCTTTGTAAGAAAGGAGTTTGGCATGGAAAATAAAGTAAAAATTAAAGTAGACCATCTTACAAAAAAATTTGGAGATCTGCTGGTATTGAATGATATCAGTTTCGAAGTAAAAAAGGGAGAATTTGTCTGCGTAGTAGGCCCGACTGGGTGCGGCAAAACGACATTTTTAAATCTGCTGACAAGAATTTATCAGCCGTCTTCCGGAGAATTATATATTGATGGAGAACCGGCGGATCCCAAAAGGCATAATATATCCTTTGCATTTCAGGAGCCATCGGCACTGCCTTGGCTAACGGTGGCGGAGAACCTGGAATTTGGATTGAAGATCAAGAAGGTTCCTAAAGAGGAGAGGGAAAAAAGGGTAAACCGAATATTAAAACTCCTTGGCATGGAAAATCTCAGGAATGCCCATCCTAAGCAGCTGTCTGTTAGTGAAGAGCAGAGAGTCATCATTGGGCGCGCATTTAGCACATATCCAGATCTTTTGCTGATGGACGAACCTTACGGACAGATGGATATAAAAATGCGGTTTTACCTTGAAGATGAAGTGCTTAAACTGTGGAAGGAATTTGGCAGTACAGTTATATTTATTACCCATAATATTGAGGAAGCTATTTATCTGGCAGAGCGTGTACTGATATTGACAAACAAACCGGCAAAGATAAAAGAGAGTCTGCAGGTAGATTTACCGAGACCAAGAAATGTAACATCGGATGAATTCATCGAATTAAGAAAGTATGTTACAGATCAGATCAAATG
>OGXO01001169.1_pt1 | contig 14739 bp, 26 predicted proteins | sample 1576321 | NCBI WGS metagenome assembly OGXO01 (sample SAMEA3541568, study PRJEB24748) | human gut metagenome | biome: human gut; feature: human-associated habitat; material: faeces | place: China | collected 2012 | reverse complement strand
TAATGTATTCGCTATAATACAAAGTTAACTAAAAGGGTATAGCTTTTTTGCGCTAAATGTCACTATCCGTCTTTTCCGATTTTAAACATAGGAACTTGTTATTAGTTATTCTTTGAAATCCAGTTATCAGTATCACAGTGAAAGCAATATCCGCTTTTAGGATGTTCCGCACCGTCTTTAGCTCCACAAGTTCCACAATAATACTCCTTATCATATTCCGGGGAAAGACCTTTATTTCGTTCTTTAATGACGGCTTTTCTTTCTTCAAGCATCATCATTTTATCGGGATTACGGCTCAAATAAAACTTTCTGACTTTATGTATTTGCTTTTCAAATAGTTCGTCAGATTCAGCTATTTGCTTTGCTGTATATTTGCTCATATTTGTTCTGTTTTGAGGGTTATTTGTCCACGGTTGATTTTACAATAACTTCATTTTTCGATGATGGCATTACAAGTACACTGCCATCATCTGTACTAATTTTTAAGATAGGATTAAAATCATAGTCAGTAGTAGCTATTATAATCATATCTGCAAAAACGTATTTCTTTTCTTGTTCATATTTAATTTCTTTTTTATTCCTGTAATTCTACTTCATCTTCAACGAAATAGTCTTCACATCCTTCTTTGCATTCATCATTAATAACATGATTGTCAACGTCACATTCGATTCTATTACTAGCGCAAACAAAGCTGCACAATGCACAGTTATTGCACTTATTTTCTGTTATTTTATTCATATCAATCGGTTATTGTGGTAGCCCGAAGATTACCGGATTAAATTAAACCTAATCTTTTAGCGGTATATGGATCATTTTCTATTGTATCTATACAGGCACAACCATCACCACATACACCTTTTTCTATTAATCGGTCAAGTTCTGCTTGGGCTATCTCGGCTTCTTTTTGTGTAAGATTTGAAGCATACAATGTCTCATTTATCCAGTTCTGATAAACGAACCAATCTCTCTTTTCTGCTTTCATTGTTCTATATATTGCGCAGGGCTTTCAAAATCCTGCTAGTTAATTTGTTCCTTTCTATCTTGTATTGAGTATTTTCTGATGTAGAAAACATCTGTTTAGAATTATATTTGTTATCTTTTCTTATATTACAAAGATAACTATAACTTGTTGATTATTTGTAAGATATAATCATTCTGCAGGTTAGAGGGCGGGGAGGAACTTTTTTCATTAAAGGGAAAAGTGGGATGCGAATGTTGCCGGCTGGTGCCGGAACATCATGAGAAATATGGTATAGCCTCTAATGGCTATACCATATTTCTACCTCATAACTGTGGTGTTTTACGCTAAATATTCTTTGTCAAAGTGATGGTTCTTGATTAACCAATCAATTATAGAGACACAACATTCAATAGGACCTTTCTCAATGTGAGTGCCGATTAAACAGTCAGTAGTAAATCTTCTTATTGAAAGACTATACCCTGATTCATTTTTTATTAATTCTGGATGATGTGGGTTGAATCCGGGTTTTGGGTCAGGAATTGTATCAGGTAACATTTCTATGAGACGGGATAACGACCAGGCAGGGAGTAATTCTTTTTGCATCCTGTGCCCGTCATACGCTGAATAAGCAATAGTCTCCAATATCCCGTGAGAATCTATTAGCATATCTGCCGTTTGAGGCAGTACCCCAAGAGCAGTCAATCTTTTCGACTGCTCTTTAGTGGTGGCCATTTGTGAAGTTAATTGTTTCATTGTTATCTTATAGTTTACTTAATATTAAGGTACTTTATCGGTGCAGATATCAATCCTCTTTTTGCTGTTTTGCCATTTTTCTTGACAGGAAGACAATTGATATATAACATAGTTCCCCATATCGAGTTATTTATTAAATAACAATCAGAAGGGCACCGCAATACAATTACATATTCTTTGCCATCAGAAGTAGAATGCTCATCTTTGAATATGACTCTCTGTTCATTTTTAAATATACTGGAAGCATACTCAAAAACAGTAAGACCTATTTTTTCTTTTGCACTTCTTATTTTTTGTTCATAAGAGGCTACCAGCTTTCCTAACTCATTCAAATTCAAATCCATATTTTTATTCTTTTAGGTAACTAATTCTATTCTTTAGATTTTTCTTCACTTTGTTTTAATCTATAATTTTTCTACTGGCCTGTAATTAAATGTAGAAATAAATGTAACTCCAAATTTGCTTTTCTTTGATACAAAGATAGGACAAAACATGATGTTGTTGTTAATGAAAAATACATGAATTAGTTTGTGGATTCAAAGGACATTCATCATAAAGGCGATGCGTAAAATTGTGCTGCCGGCTTGTGCCGGAGCGGTATAGCATGATAACGACGAATAAGAATGCTGTAGGACAATAGAATATTTATATTCCTGTTTAAGGTATTTGTTCAGGATATTTGTTATAAACTTTGCAATTCTTTATGTCAAGCTAGAATTGCTTCCTGTGAATTGTCTATTTCTGATTTTAGCTGTCTGCTGAAAAAAGGATGCTGCTGCAAGAATAATGCGTTTTCTTCCTTCCGGATTCGTATGTAACGAAAAAATGCTGCTTCAGTTTTGTGTCCTGTAATCAACATAATTCTAAATATGGGAATATTGGCTAAATACATGTTGGTTGCACCGGAACGTCGTGCGGTATGTGAAGAAATCAACTCGTACTTTTTATATGTTTTCCGGACTTTTTTAAACCCCTCAGTACGTTCGACCAAAACTTTAGCATTTATTCCTGCTTTCTTACAAATAGTCTTCACTACTTTGTTGAAATTTTGCTGACTATGTTGATACTTTAAAAACATATATCCATTGTTACGGGAAATAATATCCTTAACGAGATAATGTATTGGAATAGTAACCTTAGTATTAGTCTTTTGGGTCAAAATTGTAATGCTCCCATTCTCTTGGAAATTTTGCTCTGAAAGGCGGGAGTAATCCGAATAACGAAGAGCCGTACAGCAGCCAATCAGGAAGATATCCCTTATTTGTGCCATTTCATTTTTCAACGAGAGACTATAGATTCGTTCTAATTCGTCTACAGTAAGATAGACAGACTCACAATCTTCATCGGGAACTTGTAGCTCTCTAAAACTTTCAAGATCTACCGTATATCCACTTCGGGCAGCTTTATTTAATATCGCTATCGTTTTTTGGATAAAATTACGCACGGTGCTTTGACGATAAGCGTTATGTCCCTTTTTTAAAGGCTGAGATGACCGTATGAAATGGATATATTCGTCAACTACGTTATCAGTGAATGAATCTGTGTATACTTCTCTATGTATTGATGATTCAAACTCCTCTATAAGAACGGCCAGCCTCCTATAAAATCTAATATGGGCTGCACCTCGTTTGCTCTTGTTACAATAAGAGTAAATAAATTCGGTTAAGCGGATATTCTTTTTGCTCCTAAAGAACTTCAATATATTTACATTCATAATTAATATGTATTAATTAAATTTCTTCAATATGATAATCGATATCATTTCTTTTGAATTTTTCGATGTATTCACTTACATCTTCTTCTGTTCTTATTCATTTTTTGCGTTTGGGATTGTTATCACAAAAACGATAATCGACTTTGCCTTTATCTCCTCTTACATCAGAGTAATATAAGTCGGGTATTACATAAGTCTGATACTCATTGGATTCTATCTTTTTTTGACAGTATTCTTCTGCAAGTTCAGCTTCGATATATTCTTTTTTGTCTATATGATAAACAAACGCAATATTTCTACTGAAATAGATGTCACCGAAAATACATTGTACTTTGCCCATAATTATGTTGTATATTGGGTGTTTTCTGAGGTGGAAAACACTGGTTTATAATCAAGTTTGTTGCTTTTATATACTGTAAAGTTAGTTATAATATGCTGATTGCGTGTATGATATAATCATTGTGTAGGCTGGCTGTTAGAGAACTACTTTCTTCATTAAAGTGAAAATGAAGGGGGAGGTTGCCGGCTAAGGCCGGGACATTTTTAGGAGTATGGGATGTGTACTGAGGTTATACCAAATTAATGGAGTAAAAACGATATTTTTCATGACGATACATAGATTATCATGAAATGAATTGTCATGCTAAAAGTGAGGAGGATGAAACAATCTGTTCCAACATAAAAAAGGTGGTGAAGGGTTAAACTCCACCACCTTGAATTTATCCATTTAGATTTTGTACAATTACTTCTTCCAAAAGGTTCCTTTGTTGGTTTGATATATCTGGTGATTTCTGAAAAGGCAATTCCATGCTTTATTAGAAATATGCTCATAATCTTCTCCATTTTTTATATCTCTATTGTGATAGACGTTGACAATAAACCGGGGTGTCCAATGCTCTTCTAAAGGTTTTTGTTGGCATAATGTTACCTTACCGGTTTTTTGCTCTTCGCAGAACCAATATGAGGTGCAATTCTTTCCATCGCCTTCGATGTCTATATCAACCGATCTTATATTATTGTTGTTGTATATTCTTCTTTGGGCATATAAATTAGAACAATCCTGGTTTCTAATTTTTAATATTGAAAGACACGCGTCTACTATTTCTTTGCTGCTATCTTTTGTTATTTCCCATTTTTTCAGATCTTCAATCATTGCTTCTTTATTAGAAATGGCAAGGCAGAAAGAGTATTCAGTGTGTGGCTTTACTTCGATATAATCAAACACTCTGACAATGTCAAATAGTTGTCCGTTTTTTGTGTTAATATTCATATTATGTTGTTTTTGATATTACTCTCAATTTTAACTTCTCAAATTATGTTACGGCATAAATGTTATTACCGCTATTTTATCCCAATCTTTAGATTCTGCCAAGGCTATATCATCCGATAAATCAATAAGAAAGTCACCATTATTTTTATCAAAAAGTAAATCTAATGCTTTCTTTTCTTTTTCACGGCTATATACATTGATAGTTGCTCCATGTAAATCAGAGAAGTCTCCTTTAATTATAGCGTATTTTAAGGGGGCTTCGATAGAATTATAAATAATCAGTGTTTTCATTTTAGTTTTTTATTGGTTTTTTATTTTATTAATAGCCAACACGTTTCAATGCATCGACCATATATTCTGATAGGTTATTTATTGCTGTTTCACCTGAATAATTATGACGCCATAAATCTGTTTGCCAATCTTCTAAAGATATATCACAAGTTATGTTGTATTTCTGCATGATATCACGCATGACAGCACAATCCTCATATTTTCCTTCGTTTTGTGCCTTATTAAATACAGCTATAAAAACATATTTACCATAGTTAAGTAAGACAGCTTCGAATTTATTCATATCCTTGTTTTACTTTTTTAATATTGTTACAAAGTTACTTGTTGGGTGTAATTCCCATATTATTAAATGCTATCAAGTATTGATAGCAGGCATCAAAAGTGGTGGGCGATTTAGCCTTACTTTTCTCAGAATAACATCTTATATTTCAATATAGAAAACCTCCCTGTCAGCGTCAGAACATGTAAATGTCGGTGTATCGTAGAAGTTACAATACTTTGTAAATGCATATATATAAGGCCATTTACCATTAGTATCAAGTAAAAGAAGGTTGGTTCTTTTTTCGTCCAATTGTTTCTCGTTCATATATGATCTCCAATACTCTGCTCTTGATTTGAATCCGTCACATGGTTGGGTTTCATTATAATCTAATTCAGGAATAATGTCACCTACTGTCATTTCTTGAACCGTATTTTGATTATCCTTATAGCCAAGATACATCCACGCTATATGTTTCCCTCTCAGAAGTTTGGCAACTTCAACGGTTAATACTTTAGCTTCACCGCTTTCTATCTTTTCTTGAAAACTTTTTGGGCTCATAACATTACATAGTTTTTTTATGTACAAATATACATGTTTATAATTGGATATATAATTAATGTGGACGATATTTTATATTATTGAAGAAATATCTAAATATAAGGAAATTCACTTTTAATTTAATTCCATATCTTCATGGTTTGTGCAATGTGATATGTTTTCAATTATATTTGTCTGTTTTGTTGAAACAGAAAAGGTAGAGAACTAAGTATATTCAATATTTATCATTCAACTTTGTGTCTTTGTCAAGGAGGCGGATATGGTTTTACATGTCTGTCTAACCTAATTTCACTACTTGTCAAGTATATGTCTTTTATCTAAGAACGGCCGCATATAAGTTTTTTTGTTACAAATATAAATGCTGACTGTGGATTCACTGCTTAATCATTTTAATTTCTGTTGTGGAAAGGCTTTGTTCTATTACAAAAATGAATTCCTTTGAATAAAATCTTAGACAGCTGTTTCCGAAAAACATGTCACACCTCAAGTCATATTCTGGTAGTTTCGCTGACCATTGAATATTATCGCAATATGCGGCTATCTCATAAGGCTCAAATCTCTCATTACACCCAATCAGCGCCATTATCCTATAACCGGTATCATGTTTTTTGTCAGTAGGAACTACTATGATTGCGCTATAAGTCTTTGACTCATTCTCTTTACGTATAGGTAAAGCGAGTAACTTTTTTCTTGATAAACTTTTGTTATTTTCTACCATTACATTATATCTGTTATTCAATATTATCTTTGATATATTCATTGTCAATATCCCAAAAAGGGAGTTCAAGAACAATCTTTCTTTTTATCACTCCAGCATGACCAATCATATTTATTGCTTTATGCAGGATATTTATGTCACCGAATACTTGTGCTCTTTCAAGCAGGAAATCTACCATTTTATTATTTCCTTCTCTGAAGGTGTCGCACTTTTCTTTTAATTTCCCATTTTGTTTGTAGAGTGCGGCTATAATTGAACTCTGATGGTGAATCTTGTAGTCTTTGCAAAATTCATCTTTGTCTAAATTCCCGGTTGCCAAATAGATATCTTCTATTTGATTGTATTCTTCGGGGGTAGGAGCTAATGCTGTTCTTTCTCTAAATTCTTGCAATGTCATAACTATATATTTAATTATTTCGTTCAGTTGTCAGTAGATAATATAGTAAGTGACAATTGGTGTGAAATTGTCCTTTCTTTATAACAAAGATAGTCATAATTAATTTATTGCCGGTATGGTAGTGGTTCTGTTCGGGGAGTGTGAATAGGGCTGGCTTTCTTCATGCTTGCGAGTGCTATAAAGGGTACTGCCGGCTGGTGCCGGAGTAGTAAACTTGCTTATACAGGATGGTGAAGCTCAAGAGTACTGCGAATTCACGACGGGTTAATCAGGTTTTCCGAGTAAATATATTCTGTGATAGAGTCGGTTGACCTGATTTCCGTCTTCAGTTTCAGGCGTTGTCTCTTGGTATTTCATGTTAAGGTTCTCTCACTGGCGTTGGGGGTGGTGATTAATTCTCTTTACCTGGTTCTCCACCCTGATTTTCAAAATGAGAGATAGCATTGTTTACACTACCGAAGGTCAATCTCATTTTATCTTCGATATCAAGCTCTGGAAGCATGTGCTTTAATTTCGTATCGACAAAAGAACGGAACAATGGATTGTTAAGATATCCTTTACATAGTTTGTCTTCTACAGAAAGTGTTATATCTGTTTGTGTATGATTATCGGCAGACAATACAATATCACACGCATCATACTTATCTTCTACTTTAGAAATGGCATGTGAGGGTGATTTGGCTAAAACCACCACTTTTTCTTCGAGGAGTTCACGGATAATGACTTTGTATTTTTTCATTTATATATTGATGTTTATTGTTACCTTTTATTTCAACAACCTCATTCTCATTATTCCCAAAGGGTATGGTGAGTAGTAATTAGCATGAAGTTGTCCTTCCTTTTGTACAAAGATAGATATAACTCATGTATTATGAGAATGATAGCAACTCTGTTTGGATATTGTACATGGGATACGCTTTTTCATACCAGCGCGTGCCAAGAGGTGCGTTGCCGGCTGGTGCCGGGACGCTTTTGGCAGGTAGAAAGATGGTGAATGTAGAAAAACACCGCTTGTAGAGACATACACAATGTTATGCCTTGGTATGACAATTACCAAGGTATAACATTAAGCGTACTACTTATTCTTAAGTGATTGGGTGTATGTTTTATAGCTTGTCTGTGTTTTACGGCTTTTGACCTGTTTGATTTATTCTTGCGTTGTCATGGTTTTATGGGATTAATGGTTGTGTGATGATAATTCTTGATGCAGGCTGGATCGAGATTTACTTCCGTTTCCTCGAAATCGGTATGGTATTTCTGGTTGTATTCTTCAATAGAAGTTGCCGGGATATAGGTTTCGCCGTCAATGTCTACCTGATTAGTGGTGAGCAGGCGTACAAGTTCGTCTTGGCTTCCTGCCAGTATCTTTTCAAGTTCACTTCGGGTCCCGTGCAGGGTAATGCCCAACCGTAGCCAGAGTGTTTTGGCTGGCTCATCTTCATCGGACCTGGACTGCCGGGGATGTTTCCGTGCCAGTCCCTCCTGGGTGAAGAACCCAAAATCATAACAGGTAGTAATGATGAAATCTTCAGTGCCAGGGATTACCAATGATTTGAGGATGCTTAAGTTATCGCAACAGAAGAATATGCTGTTGTTTACATCGGTGTTGGAACCTCTTGACAATTGAATGTTGACCTCGCAACTTTTGGGCAGAGCACCTTTTCGGATAATGTGACAGCGGGCATAATCCGGTTCACGATTGTACGTTTTGACAAATTGATTGAACTTCTCATCAATGTCTTTTATGACTTTATTTGTTATCATCTATTTTCCTGATTTAATTGTGGCTTCAATTGAATGAAATATTTTTATGGCAATCAAGCGTTTTCTAATATTTCGATAATTTCATCATCCGAAAGCTTGAATTCCTCTTTTGATAAATAGTAGTATATTGTATTATCTAAATTTTCAGCTTCATCTGATATTGGAGTGCATTCAGCTTCATCTATCAATTCAAATTGAAGTTCCTCAATAGATACTGTCACTTCTTGCTCCTCCCTGTCTCCTTTAAAGATGGTCAACGACTTTGATGGATATTGAAGACCATTCCAAGTAATCATTGTTATTTCAGCAAAACTCTTAGATTCTTCCGGGAACAAAGAGTTAATGATTGGAAGGAACTTGTCTTTATAAAAACCGCTTGCTTCAATATGGTGCATGCACTCATCATAGGTAAACCCGGCACATTTAAGCATTGAGGTAATAACCGTTGAATCTGCCCCATTTGAAATAGCATCCTGCAAAGCACACCAATAACCTCTATTGAAATCGGTTAATGGAACATTTTGCTCTACTGGTTGCTGTTCATTCTCTGCACTATCATCTCCATGTATACTAACCAGTTTACTTTCGTCGTATTCATCATATTTGGCTTCTATCGGGCAATGTTGGACTCTCCCATTTTTATAGTAGGAGTAGCATTTATCACCATCATTTTCCCCATCTCTAAACACTTCAATAACAATATTTGGAAAATGTAACGATAATTTTTCTAAATCATCCTCTTCTTCGGACCATGAACTGTCTTCTAAACAAATTTCTTCATCATTTTGAAGATTGAATTCCCCACTTTCAGATGACTCGTTGTTTAACCAGTTAAAGACATCGTTTATGTTTTCATTATTATCAACTGATATAGTATAAAATGATCTGTATGACATGTTGTAATATTTTAATTTATTATTTTAAAACTATCTTAAAAACTCTTGGGCTTTACCAATAGAGATTGTACTCTGGACGGATTTCTTTGATGGAGTCAACTCCATGCCAAACTGTTGTTTTCTTTGTCATATAACTTTGGTTTATCAATTTCAGTGGTCATTCGGTATAGCACTGTTCCATAATATTCCAGCGTTCCTGGTGAATGATTTGCTTTTGTTTATATTCGCCTTTGCTATCTCTTCTTGTATTACAAAGATAACGATAAATTGTTGATTATAATTGAAGTATAATTGTTGTGCAAGTTGAGTGTAGGAGAGGAACTTTCTTCATTAAAGTGAAAAACGGGATGGGGATGCTGCCGGCGGGTGCCGGGGCATATTGGCTTGTATGGTATAGGTTCTAAAGGCTATACCAAATTCTATGGTAAAATTTATCAGCTTTAGAACAATATCAAGTTTATCCCGATGTTTGCTCTGTACTTTATTGAATATGGGAGTTAGAAAAAGAAATTTGCCCGACTGTTTACACTTGTCTTCAGTATTTCATTTTCTACTGGATAACTGAGAATCATCCTTGTCTGGAAGCTCTTTGAACTCCGATATTATGAGCCGGATTTATAAACTTCAGACAATCGTAATACAGGAATCCACCTTCATCCAAGATACTCTGCAGTGAACTTTCTCCACCGATTGGGGTATAGGGAATACTGTCGTCTTTAAATGCTACATATCCTTTTCCTTCGATATAGAAGCAGTGGCCGGTTGTGGATGCCTCTATATTCTCATTTTTCTTAAATTTGTAATCATGGTCAATTTTTACTATTTCTAATTTATTGTTCAACTCTATGGTTTTTGGAGTTCTCTCGAAAATCTTTTTCATTGTTTTATTTGTTACGCTTTAAAATATGATTCTAATTCTTTACGAGTAATTTCTATTAGGTTTTCATCTTTTGGATGATGATTGTCGTCAAGGGCTACCAACACAATTCCCTTTTCTACCCACATTTGCGGACAGGAAAATTCTCCATTGTAATCAATGCCTAACATATCAAGCAGCTCAAAGCCGGAGAATCCTCTTTGGCGTTCTATCAACTCGTGCATATCACGGCCTGCCTTTGTCCGCTTATTGGGGAAATACAGACCGGTATGTCTGGTATCTTCACGCCATACTTTCGTATCCACTTCTTTTGGGTGAAGGAAATAGAAACCTATGGCGATGGAAATTCTACGTGCTCCCTGATCGGTATATCCACAATATCGTTCGTATTTGTATGGAATGTTCTCTTTTAGGAACTTTTTATTTTCTTCGATGGCTTTCAGCTCTTCTTCACGTTGGAATTTCAACTTGCGATATATATCGCACTCTGTATTATTTATCTTATAAAATATCATATTCTATTCCTTTTTACTTTTATACAAATATAGGTATAATATCCTTGTAATCAGAATGATAATAGTTTTTGGCGAGCTGTTTGAATGGAATAAATTTCTTTCATATTTGGCGAACTGTGCTTAGGGATGCTGCCGGCTGGTGCCGGGGCATGGGCAAGCGGAATATGGGAAATAGAAATTTTGATATTGCTCAAGGAAAAGAGGTACTTACTAAAATGCTTCATACTATGTCTGATAGTTAAACGTAGTATGAAGCATTTCATTTTTATCGTTTTTTTTACGACTTAGTTCTCCATGATTTTGAATAAATCGACTATAAATTCGGTGTCAGGATCAAAATAGTGATTTAAGATGTCAGGTAGTTTTTTTGAGACTTCGTCTGTCTCTATGGTTCTTACAGGATGGCCGTATCCTCCAATGATGCATACCGGAGTATCGTGCCACTCATTTTGGTCGATTATAATTGTAACATATTCTCCCTGACAAATGCCCTTGACTTCAATTTCTCCTCCTCCTTGTTGTCCCATATTGTCAACGTACTGTACCAGTTCTTTTTTTGTATATGAGACTGTGGTGTCAATTGCTAAGTTAAAACGGGCGATGAAGTATTCCAGTACCTTCTTTTGTTTTTTTGTGGGCAGCTCATTAAACTAGGTGTATATGTTTCTGCTTTTTTCATAGCGGTTTCTTTCCACAGGAATATCAACTTCGCAATTTTCATCTAGTCCACCAAAGAGGACGGCCAACTGGTTAAGTACACGGACAGGATGGATATTTTTCCAGTATACCCGTAGCTCCTCCAGGAATTCATGCAAACTCATACTTTTTGTGTGTGGATCACCTGATTCCTCAAAGGGGAATGGGGTGGACTCATCATTGGGTATTTGGTTTATATCCAAATCACTTTCCAAATGATCTACCATATAAAGGTCACCAATCAGGCTGGTATCTGCCGAGCGAATGCTATTTTGTTTATCGGCCATTATGATACCCTCGAAAAGGGAAGGGCATTTTATGGCTATGAGTTCATCAAACACGGTTTGATACTCTGTAATTCGGATGAATCTTGGAGGAATATCATCACAACGATATTCTTTCAAGTATAAGTTATAGCTATTTTTTTCTATAAACTCTTTGATGTCAAATTGTTTCATGTATTATTCTTGTAATTTTAATAATCTGAGATGATGTCTTAGCCAAATTCGTTCAGCTGGGGCATATTATACCAGTTGGTTATGTCTCCTTTTTCATTGATATCCAAACATACCATATCGCCAAATCCATCTCGGGGTGGAATTAACTGGTTGGGTACATATTGGTTCTTAATGGATGAAATGACCTGAAAATCGGTATCCAGCAGGTAATAAGAGCCTTCATCGCAGACTTTTAAGTGTATCCGCCCTTTTTTATTTGCCGGCCAGTTGATTATGTGACCTGAATCAATGTGAATGATTGCAATCCAACGGTCGCACTGACTGTTTCCTGCTGACTGTCGCAAAGGGAAGTCTTTGGGAATATCTTCTTCACCATAATGTACTGGAATATCTATTTTGAGATATTCTACTCTTGCTTCGTCTAAATATCCAATCATGCTATAATTTTTTAATTAATGCCCGGTTTATAATTTGGTTATATAACTGTCGTTTTTTTACTATTATAAAGATACTGATTATTTGTGTAATCTGAGAGTGTTTGCTTGCGGAAGGTATGTATCGGCCGGAGTCATAATTGCTTCATTTCCGCACTGTGGAAAGGCTGCTGCCGCCGGCTGGTGCCGGGGCAGTTGCGGGGTGGATTGGATCGGTGAAGCTGTATTGTACCTTAGCTCTTGAAATAAGGCACAATACAGCGCACCTTTACAGGGTGGCGGAGAAATCCTTCAGATATTCAATGATTTGGATTGTATCAACCAACCGTTTTGGTGGGGTACACTGTTGCCCGTGCTTATTGAGAAACTTAATCATTATAGTTCCGGCAGATGGATTTGGCACATATAGGATCGCGAACTTCAAGCGGTTGACTTTTAGATAATAATAGCCTGTTGCTGTGCCGTGCTGATATTCGATTCTGAATCCGGTATTTCGGGCTATATCATTAATGACAGGCTCTACGACATGGGTGGTTATCAACTGTGAGATGTTCACGTGCAAAGGTGGAGTATGCAGAAACGGATGGAGCCCCAGCATTTGCCTGCGTTTTTGTTGTTCACTATCAGTTATGATATTACTGAGAGAATGACCTAGATGCTGTACATTCATATTTTATGGATTATGTGGTTGCTAATTCAATGTTCTTGATGAATATCTTTGTTTGAGATTTTGCAGGCATTCTATTCTTCTTCTAATTCGGCAAAATCGGCTGTTGTCTCTCCAAAATTAAAGTCCTCGTTTTTTACAAGTGTATCCATGTTGTCGGATACGTAATTAACTGCTTTATCGGCACTTGTCGACATTACTACTATGCTGGCATTGTAGATTTTTGTTAAATTGACACGATACCTTTTTTCTTTCTCGTCCATTAGATAATTATATTGATTTTCTTTATATAAAGGTACGCAAAAAAAGACGGGGAAACGGGGTTTTGGTTTATTAGAGGAATCACATGTGCGGGAATGGTTTTGGTCATTATAGCCTGGGGCGGGATGATGTTGCTGGCTGGTGCCGGAACATTTTTGTACTGTGTTTTAAAGTGTACGAAAAAGCCTAATCATATTTTTGGGTAATATGATCGGGCTTTTGTATATATGTACGTTTGGGTTAGATATGGCAGTCGTAAATTGAGATAAGAGTGTCACCTGACACGTCTTGCAGCATTTCTTTGATTTGCTGATTCCATGATTTTTGGCTCACATTATCTGTTGATATACCAAACCAGCCCATTATGCCTTTCTCATACCATTCGCCCCCTCTTACATAAGCGAAAGTTGAAAATGCGCCATCAGCACAACGGCGTGCGAATTCTTCTTCGGTACACTGAACATCTTCAAGCTGAATACCGAAGGGGGTTAAAAGGCCTGCCTCTTTCCATAGTTGGACACTTTTCTGGGAAGTGTACAATTCCCGACACTCTTCGATCGTGAGTTTGCTGTACTTGCCTTCATTGAGTTTATCCGGTGTGATTGATAATTCAGGAATCTCACCGCCACATTTTTCTTTTATTTCTCTGTAGGTTTTTGTTGCTTTTTCAAAGGAGATTTGGTAGATGGCATCAAAATCAATGTCTCTTTTCAGTGCCTGGTTAGCTCTTTTTCTACCATCAGGATAGATTTCACCTTGGTTGTTATAATTGATAACTTCCGGTTTGAGTATGATATAAGAATTATGCCATCTGCCTCCGAGGGTAAACCAGTCCCATTTTGCATCTAAATTATAGGTACTATAGCTTTGCCAGATGCCATTTTCATCTTTTCTGTAATCATTATTATTCCAATCTTTTCCGAATTGTTGGTAGCATTGGTCAAAGGAACTGAAGTTATTACCTTCGCTATTGTAATACTCCAACATCTCTTTTTTGTTGCTCTCACTAACTTCTCCTTTACAATACTCTTCTACCTGAATGTCTTCGGCAAATTTCTCTAATTGCATTTCGGGGTTTTCCCCGATTACCATTACGCTAAAATGACTCATGTCTAACTATTTTTTAATGAGATATACAGGCCAACTTCCGGTGGCCAATCCGGTAATAAAGGCATTACTATAGTAGCTTTACCACTGCAAAATCAAGTTGGGAAATCATTTTAATATTGGTTGTTCCGTTACAGGT